>Ga0209976_10000384_pt1 | contig 30748 bp, 24 predicted proteins | sample SumtaG_FD_182806 | JGI IMG/M metagenome (GOLD analysis project Ga0209976, IMG submission 182806) | Deep subsurface microbial communities from Indian Ocean to uncover new lineages of life (NeLLi) - Sumatra_00157 metaG (SPAdes) (version 2) | ecosystem: Environmental > Aquatic > Marine > Oceanic >...
CTATTAGAGGTAAAAAAGCAGATCGCGTTCCATTTTTTATGGAGGATGTCTTCCTCCCTCATGGGCAAGTGGAAAGAGAAGCAAGGAATAGGGGATTGGGAGTTTATCGTAAATGCCCATCCATGACAACAACCTTAGAAAAAGTTCATATTACTTCGTCAAGAATCCGTACGGATGAGAGAAAAGCTACCACATTTATATATGAAACCCCAGTGGGTACTGTTTCTCAAACCCTACTTGATGCTAAACCATTTAAGGGACGTTTGGATGGAATAGGAGGAGGTCTAACGGAATATTTCGTAAAAAAACCAGAAGATTGGGATGTTTTAAAGTTTATAGCAGAAAATACGACATATAAACCCTATTACGATCGATTTGCATATTTCAAGAAATTATTAGGAGATGATGGAATTGTTACTAGTGTGGTTGGTTATCATACTGCCTATACAAAATTACTCATTGATTGGGTTGGTACTACTCGATTGTATGTTGATCATGTCAAATATCCAGAAAAAGTAGATGAAGTCCTGGAAACAATAACGAAAAATCAGGAAAAACAATATCCAATAGCAGTTGAGTCACCATCTGATTTTTTTGAAGTGGGGGATCATATCGATGAAGCATTCATTAAACCCTCTGCATTCGAAAAATATATCCTTCCGGTCCATAATAAATTTGCACGGATGGCTCACGCAAAAGGTAAGATTACGGCTATCCATTGCGACGGGAGATTAAACGGTTTAAAGGACCTCATCGGTGAATTGGAACATGATATAATACATGCGATTACCCCCCTACCGATCGGAAATTTACCTATAAAAGAGGCTCTTGAAATATGGCCAAATAAAATTCTGTGGATAAATTTCGAATACTATAATATGGGTCTTAAAGCAATGCAGAAAAAACTCTTGGATATTTTACGCTCCATTATTCCAGGTTATCGAGTAGTATTTGGTCCCTCTACCGAAAGGTGGGTTCCACCGGAGTACTTTCGACTCCTTACCAAGATTTTATCGCAAGCGACACTTCCATTAACAGAAGAAAAAATTCAAAAAATAGAAAGATCATTGTAAATTTAAATATTAACAATGCTTATTTAAGAGCGTTCTAATTCCAGCAAATTTTGAAGGTTACAGCATAGTTGCATGGTTTTTCATCGGGAACTTCTATATGGAGCCCATCATCATCTAAAGACCATTTTAGGTCATTATCCAATCCTAACATCCTAATGAATTTAATATCCTCTCCTTGGATCAGATGGTATAAGCGTGCATTATTAGGTTCTTTAATATTAACTGTAGATGTCCTAAGAGTCTTAATTGTCCATTTTGGTCTATAAGGCCATCCTAATACTATTGCATATAGGGTATTATCTTTCACTGTGAATCGAATATCTTCTGGAGTGTAGGGTCTATCTCTTCTCTCGGAAAACATACCACCTTCCCCTAACTTTGTAGGACCTTCCTCAGCTATTGACCATGGAGTACTACCATAAATTGCTTCCCCGTTTACTTCAAGCCATTGACCAATTTCAAGAATAGCTTCTTTATGGAGTTCTGGTATTGTTCCGTCTGACTTAGGACCCACGTTTATCACCAAAGAGCCATGTTTTGCTACGCGATCAACAAAATTATGAACAAGTACTCTTGGTGATTTTGTACCTGCTTCTCGCGCATAACCCCATGCGGTATCTGGGGGATTAAAATCTACAGATGTGTCTGTAATCCACTTATAGTATGTTAATTTATTAGCTCGCCCTACTTCATAATCGACAACTCCAAATCCAGGTGGAATATCATTCATCTTATATAAAATCTCAACTTCTTTACCCCATTCTTCAGCTCTATTAAAATAATATGCTAGGACTTCTTTTTTATATTTTTCTTTGATCCGACCTAGACCAAAATCCCACCATATTAAATCGGGTTTATATTTATCAATTACCTCTATTACTATGGCTTTCCACCATTCGAGAAATTCTTTATTAGGCCAAATTTGATGGCGTTTGTACTTTCCCTTATATCTTACGCCATATAATCCAGCAAACTCTGGATTAACAGTATCAAAATTAGGATCCGATTGAGGAAAGAAAAACCAGTTTGCAGCATGATGAAATGCAACCATAAACTTTAAACCTTGTTTTCTGATAGCTTTCTCCATTTCACCAACAGTATCTCTTTTTGGACCCATTTTCGCGGCGTTCCATTTAGTCACCTTACTATCCCACATAGCAAAAGAATCATGATGAATTGCTACGGGTCCGGCGAATTTAGCACCAGCATCTTTGAATAACTTTGCCCAATCATCAGGGTTAAATTTTTCCGCTTTGAATAAAGGGATAAGTTCCTTATACCCAAATTCAGAAGGTTCCCCATAATTTTTAACATGATATTCATTTTGTGGCGATCCTTTCCTATACATCCAAAATGGATACCAACTGACATTTGGACCACATGCAGGAACAGAATAGATACCCCAGTGGTAATAAATTCCAAATTTAGCATCGTCAAGCCATTCTGGGGTTCTATGCTTTTTTAAAGAGTTCCATGTCGGTTCATATTTTTCCTTTAAGCTCATTTTTAGCCAACTTTCTTCTTAAAATATTAATCGTTGAAAATTAAAATATGAATAGACAAAATAATATTAAGATTTTTAGTATTATTCTTCTTAGAAAAAATAAAAAATGGAATTTTAATAGATTCAGATCGAAATAGGTCTCAAGAAGATGCAGGAAAATTTAATTGCTTATTGGAATTTTGATGATATAATTGATACCAGTTTTACCTTAGATTCGGTATCAAATGAAAAAGATCAAATCTATGGTTATATCGATCTTTTAGATGGTGTTAAAGGGAATGCTTTACGTTTTGATGGGTATACAACACATCTAATGATTCCTAAAACAAGATTTCCCGAATTACTCAACCAATTCTCCATTAGTGCTTGGATAGCGAATGGTGCCTATACATGGAATGAGGGACCAATCATCGAAAATTATGATGGAGAAAATGGATTTTTTCTGGGTGTAACTGCTAACGGAAGAATCAGGTTTAAAATAATAATTAATGGAGAAGTTTTTAAAGTTGAATCTGAAGAAAAAACACCTCTCTTCATGTGGATGAATGTTACAAGTGTGTTTGATAGTACTCGAGGGATATATCTCTATATAAATGGTGATTTAAAAGATTCTATGGAAATAAAAGAATTAAATGGAGCAATAAGACTTCCAAATGATTTGATTAATATAGGAAGGGCTGCTAAGGACATCCGACCTACAAATGGTGTGAATAATGGTGGTCATTTTCCTTGCCCAATTTATCTTGATGGAATTATTGACGAACTAAAACTTTTTGATAAAGCAATTTCAGCTAAACAAATACGAGAAAACTTCACAAATATAAAAGATTTAGGGGAACCTTCCTTGGAAAAGCGCGGACTTCCAACACTCCCTGAAAAACCAAACAGATTCGGGGCATATTACACTACGCTTAAATATTATAAAGAGTGGGATCGTCTTTGGAGAGTTAAAGATCATGCAGATATACTTATTCTCTTTGATGAAAAGCCAATAAAATATGTTTTCTGGAGAGGATTAAATTACATTTCTGCATGGGTAACGGGTAATAATATCTGGTATACTAACGAATTTAATGAAACGTGGGCAGATAAATTTGATCCCGATATAAACGGATGTGCTGAACCGATGTCTGATAAACAATGTAAAACTTCCCATGTCAGGATTATAGAATCGAATGATGCCCGAGTTATAGTTCACTGGCGTTATGCTCTTATAGACACTCATTATAGACAGGCAAGAGTAGATCCACTCACAAAATGGGGTGATTGGACTGACGAATATTATGTAATTTATCCTGATGGGGTTGGGATTCGAGATATCACGTTACATAGTTCTCAACCAATGGAACCTCATGAATTTCAAGAATCAATTGTTATCATAGGTGAAGGTATGTGCCCAGAAGATGTCTATGATTTAGAAGCAGTCACATTTATGAACCTGAAAGGTGAGTCATATACCTATAGTTGGGAAATAGCTTCTCCGAAGTTTTTCCTTGGTCCGAAAAATAAAAATATTGAAATTATTAATATAAAATCAGATACAGTTCCATTTTTGATTGTTCCTGATGGCCCTTGTGTTGTTGCAGGGAAAGAATTTAATGGAAAAAAACGTCGAAACCCACATTTCATACCTTACTCATATTTTGTAAAAAGTGGTTCACATTTTCCATGGTGGAATTCTTGGCCAATTGCTAATATCCCTACTGATGGAAGGTTTACCTCTGTGTCAGATCGTCCCGCACACACAAATGTATCATCAATGGCAGAGTGGGCGGATTATGAAGTTGGTCCTGAATTAAGAAGAAGAATTATGCTTCATGGAGTTTGGGACAAAAAAGATAAAGAAAAGTTAGCTTCTTTAGGTCGATCTTGGCTCAAACCACCTAAAATTAAGTTACAAACAGAAGCATATGATGGGGGGGAGTATATGTCCCACGAAAGAGCATATTACTTCGCATGTAAAAATCCAAGGTCAAAAGCACCACTTGAATTCGAAATTATTGCTAGTGAAGAAAATCCTATAATGAATCTAGCAATTGTTATCAAGAATTTTGATTCAGAAATCTTGCTTAAAATAAATGGGGAAGAGATCAACCAAGGAAAGAACTTCAGATTTGGAATTGAGCATGGTCTTGATGAAAATAAAACAGTAATATGGGTTAAATTAAATACAAGAGATAAAACTCACTTAATAATTACTCCAAAAGGTGAAATACAAAAATGAATGCTGAGAAAGCTTTTAAGACTTATAGGCAAATTAAAGATAGAAAGCTTTTTGGGGAGGATCTTGAAAACTTCCTAGATTCGTTAAAATTTCTTTCAGATAATTCTGAATATATAGAAGAAGAATTATATGGATGGGAAAAAACTGTTCAAGTTGATTTAGAGGATGCGAAAAATTTCTATTTAAAAACAGATAATCCCTTCGATGAACATCCTAAATTATTGATAAACTATGGGGATGCAAAATCCCCAGATACCATAATAATTAGTGATGTAGATACTTTCACTGGAGTAATGTGTGGAAGAGCTCAAAGATTTACTGGTCCAAGGGATTATAAAGTTGAGGGTGATAGGACACAGGCAGGTATATTCTTCATGTTATTACGGATTGTTGGACAAGAATTTACTGAGAAAAAAAGACAAGGATTAATAAAATGATAAGTAAAAGTCAATTATTCAATGAATAAATCTTTTTATTATTTAAAAGTATCCTATAAATTAGAATGTGCTCTTACTTGTTAATGTTAGATTTAAAAAAAAATATAAAATTGATATTATATTATTGGATATAAGCTGTAGCAGTTTTTAATTGTATTTCGGCTTCTTTAACAATCCTTTCTACGATAATTGAAACTTTTTCGATTTTGTTTATAATTCCGATACTTTGGCCTATTAGGACACCACCATTTTCCATATCTCCTTGATAGGCCGCAAAAGCCGCCTTTGCATCTTTTCTTAATTCTTCATTAAGTTCTTCTTGTGAAATTGCGGTACGATGATCAGTTAAAGCCTTTTCTTCAGCCATCTTTTCATCTTTAGTTTTTACTAATCCTTTTGATAAGGCAAACTTATTTCTCCAGTATCTAATGGTTCCAAGAGAACCTGTTCTTATAATTGTGTCTTGAGCTTTGGCAGTTGGTACAACAGCTTTGTAATTTTCGTGAAATTCACTATCTTTAGATGCAATAAACCTTGATCCCATGGCAATTGCTCCTGCACCAAGAGACAAGGCTGCTGCTAATCCAGCACCCGTTGCATATCCACCACATGCAATCCTCGGTATATCAGGATATTTTTGCTGGACTTGTTGTTGTAAAACCATACCACCTATTTTTTCATAAGATTGATGACCACCGCCTTCGAATCCAGTAATTACCAGACCATCACACCCCGAAGCGACACTCTTATCAGCTAGCCAAAGTGCAGGAGAAACGTGGAAGTGTTTGATCTCTGTTGCCTTCCTTAATTTTTGAAATTCTTTATTTTGGGGCATTCTCCTTGATGAACCCGCACTAGAAAGAGCATATAAACACTGTTCTCTCAGTTTAGGATTATCAATAATATGTTTTGCTGCTCCACTTATTAGGTTATCGCAATCAACTATATTTCTCGAAGTTATAATATTAAATCCAAAAATTCCATCAGTATGCTCTACAACATAATCAAGGTTTTTCTTTAACGCTTCTAAGGTAGTTTTTTCATAACCATCCATAGATACCGTTGTATGGGATATCGTACCAAGCCCCCCTGCTTCTGCTACTGCTAAAGCTAATTCTGTAGTTCTAAAAGGACCCATCGGTGCATTCACGATTGGGTGTTTTATTCCAAACATTTCTGTAATTGGTGTTTTAATTGTCAAATTTTATCACCTTTTTTTAATTTGATTTGGTTCCTAAAAAAACTTTCTTTTATGCAGAATCAAATTAACCAACAGATGCAAAAAAGATGAGACTTATTTATTCTTTTTCCTATGGAATTCAATAATGTCTGATTTAAACTCATCATTAGATTCCTTAGGAGGTCCCTCTGGGTTATAAGGTTTATCATCAAAATATAACAGACACCCAATCATAGGAGTTGAGGATATATCAATAATTGAGCAACACGCAATTTCTTCCATTTCTTTCGCTACTTTTTGAACATTTAACGCACTTTTAATTTCACCAATACACCATCCACACATGTAAGTAGTAAGCTTAACCTTCCCCTCATCAGGTTTTGGAGTTGGAACACGCCGAATTTTTGGAGCTTCGGCAGAAGCGTCCCAATTTTTCCACACAAGCACATTGTCTCCATTTTTGTCTGCACGTATATATCCCATATGCTCATAAAAAGAAACAGGATTCCAATACGGAGAATCTTCACCCCAAACTGCAACACCCTTATAACCAGATTCTCGGGCATCCTTTTCTACATATTCTAAAAATAATCGCCCATATCCCTTTTTTCGCTGGTTACCAACAAGATGTTCATAACCATGAATCGCCATACATAGAATTGCCATTAATGCTTTTCCCTCAAATGGAGAATGTTCAATTGGTAGGTATTGACATAAACCCACAACAGCTTCGTTGTCATCAATTAGAACTTTTGCCCGTAGCCCTTTGGACTTCATTTTTGCATTCCATTCCTTCCGGATTCTGGTAATCTCGGGTTTTTGTGGTTTTTCATCATGCAAGCACCGAAAGAACGTATCTTCAGTATTTTCATCAATTTCAAGAATTTTCATTTTCGATTCCTCATAGATGATCTTAAATCGATTCCTAAAAAAATTTCTCTTTAACAAAATCAAGTTATATAATCATTGATTTACTTATTATTTACGGTTGAGTCTCTTTAGATATAATAAATTTTACACATATTCATGTTTTCTTCATCAGAATCTAATAATGAGATGTAATTTCTTTTATAAGTTGATTATGATTGCCTTTCCTTTAATATAAACATATTTTTTTAAAATCATAAATTTCCTGTTATCATATACATTAATAATTAGATTTCTTATATAGTATTAAATAAGAAAAGAGGAAAATAAGTATGGTTCAAAGAAGAGATTCAAAACAGTATTGGTTTGATCAACAAAACTTACTTAAACCAATAGACTGGGAATACATTAAAAAACTTCCTGATGCAACTCAAGACGCTCTAGAATTATATATGCGGGGAGAGATCTCGGTTGGTAAAGCTTCTGAAATTGCACACTTAAGTTATCGAGAATTTGATGATATTCGGGCAAAAGTTCGAATCCCGATACATCTCTAAATTGAGTTGAAATGATTGTAATTTCTGATACATCCCCAATTGTTTTTTTCGCAAAACTCTCAAAAATAACAACCAATTTTTTATTAATTACTATTAATTTAACTAAAAAACGTATAGACTAATCATTATAAATTTAACAATCATGTCAGTCATTGGTATTGATAAAAAAAAATGCTCAAATTGCAAACAATGTATCTCTGAATGTGGTCGTGGATATTTCTCTGTGAATACCAATGGAGAAGTTCTTTTTAATGAAGATCTAAAAACATGCAATATTTGTGGTCATTGTATCGCAGTTTGTCCTGAAAATGCAATATTAACAGAGGATCTTGACGATATAGAGAGCTTCCCTGGAATTGATTCTCCAAAAGATATTGTAGACAGTGAAAAACTTCTTCAGCTTCTTCGTGCCAAACGCTCAGTTAGACATTACAAAAAGAAGAAGGTTCCAAAGGAATTTATAGAGAAAATATTTAAAGCGATGAGATATGCTCCAAGTGCGTCTAATGCTCGGAAATGGCGCTATGTTATTTTATCTGATCCTGAAAAAATAAAAGCTTTGGAAATTGAAATTGCTAAAGCAAATTATGCTTATATGGGATTTCGGTCAGCAGAGCAAGCAGTCAAATATTTTAAATCTGTAGAAAGAGGAATTTTCTATAATGCACCACATTTAATTGTACTTTATTATAAGATTGTCGAGAAGAGTACTGTGATGGTAGGATTAAGAGCAAATGATGCGGGGATTGCTTTAACTTATGGAATGCTTGAAGCTGAAAGTCTTGGTCTTGGAACTTGCTGGATTGGATTAGTTCAAGGAGCTGTCCCTATGAATAAAGAAATTTTAAATATTTTGGGGATAAAAGGAATGGTGCTTGGAACTTTCACATTGGGGTATCCCGCCATTAAATACCGTAGGACTGTCCCGCGTCCGCCACTTAAAATTAAGGGATTAGAAAATTAAGGATTTCTAATTAAAAATATCCTCTCAAAATTTTATAATAAAAAATAGCAAATCCAATTACATAGCTTGTTTTATGGAATTATTAATTTTACTCAATATTTAGTTGAAATTTTTAGTAATTTCTAATAATTCTTTGATAAAATTTTCTACATCTATTAATTCTTCTTTAACAAATGTAAGAACCTTGGAATTGTCTACTTTTGCGTAGCTATGAACAAGTATGTTTCTAAATCTTGCCATGTCAGACAATTTTCGAGTCAATTCAGTATCTATTATTTTATTCTTTTTAAGGATTTCAAACATATCAGCATAACTTTCTGCCCTTTCAAATCCTTTTACAGAAATAATATGCGAAGCAATATCAATACATGATTCTATTATTTCAAACAGGGAGTACTTTACAGCTTGAACATCTTTATAATTATCTAAAAACTTTTCTATCTCTATGTCTTTATATTCATCTAAAAATTTTAAATTCTTTTCAATAACATCTATTTTATCCTGGAATAAGTCTTTATCTATTTGCATATCTATATCTTCTCATATTTTCATAAAATTCAGAATGAGGTTTAAAATCTAAATATTCTTTCATAATCCTTGCTTCAAACTGGACTCTTTTGAGATCATTTACTGAGTAAATAATAATTGAATTTTTAAGTACTGAATAAAGGAATCTTAAAGGTTTTCCATTTAAAACTCGAACATCAATAGATTTATAGATACCCATTGTGTCCTTAAATTTTTTTTCTAACTTCCCCGCTAATTTAACCTCATACAAATAATTAGGTTTAATTCCTTTATCAATTAATAAGCCAATATCTATATCTTCATAAAATTCACTGTAAGAAGCAGATCCATAAAGATAAGTGGTTATTATCTCCTTTTCTTTTGATAGTATTTCCTTAAATGCATTCTTTATTTCTTCTAATTTCATTTTACAATAATTCTAATACCTATCCCATTAATATATTTTTTGTTAACTGGTCTGATTTTAATATTTTTATCATAATAACCTTTAAGAGAATTACTAGGAAATTGAAAATTCGTTCTTATAAGTCCACTTTATGCTCAGAACAACACCCCGTCCGTTTCTCAAAATATAAGGATTAGAATTTTAAGGATTATTAACAAGAAATATTTCTGTAAGTAAGCTTTCCATAACAGGGATATCTCGTAATTCGACTACTTGACTTGTTTTCTGAAATTTATTTAAGGTTTTCCAAATTGAGGTACTATCTTGTATACGTTCAACGAATTTCGTCAACTTTTGCTTAGCGAGGTAGATCTGTCCTTTAAATAAATAACAGATTGAGAAATTTGAAACTGACTTCATGAGAACGGTATATGAGCCAAATTTAGCACGTTCGAGACCTTCAGAAAATATTTCGTCGCTAATAGAACTAAAAGAACTCATGAAACCTCCAAATAGTTCATCATCGAATTTCCATTCATCAGCAAATGGATAGGAGAAAATAGGAACACCACCTGCAGTTAGAATTAAAAGTACAATAGGATCTTCTTCAACTGCTAGTGTTGGCTTGAATTCCTTTTCCTTTTTTATTTTGCTTGAAGCTTGTTTTATATCTTCTGAGAACTGGCGTATTTCCCCTAATCTTGGAGACTCACTTGTTTCAATAGGACAAGTAGGTGCTACTATACCAATAGTGCTTCTTGAAATAGTTGGTTCTTGAATAGTACTTAACGCTGAAATTAGAATTGTTTCTTCCTTTCCTACTCTATTCAATCGATCTTGAACTTCTCTTTCTTTTTCTTTGTAACCTGCCTTACCAAATAACTCAATTGCAGATTTTAAGTATTCCGATCCGATTTTCAAAAGGTTTCCTTTTTTATTTAGGTCTATTTCTTCATCTGCTTTGATCAGTTGCCAGGCAGCATCAAAGTAAATAGATGTTGCTTGAGCCCAATCAGCACCACTTTTAAAACCTCCCTTCTCATATAAAGAAGCTGCTTTACTAAGCATAACTTTAACTTTGGGATATAAATTTGTTTTAATCTCTGTCTCAAGAGTTTCATCAAATTTACATCCAAATTCTAACGCCTGACAAAATGCTGAATGTGCAGATGATAAGAACTTCAATTTATTGTCAGAAAAGAGATTAGTTGCTTTTGAAAACAAAACTGCTGCTTCAGCAAATCTGGTATGTTCTTCATACTTTTCTGCAAATTCCATACTCTCCCAGGCTCTACATAGAAAATATATAGCTTCTAATTCTTTACGCTCACGCTCTAATTTGAAACGAGTGCAGACTATTCTAAATTTTGAAGCTGCAGTAGCAAATAATTCTGCTGCTGTTGTGTGTTCGCCTTGTCTTCCAAGAATTATTGCATTTTCAAGGTTTATTCTGGCAGAACAATAACTCACTCTAATGTTAGCGACTTTCGTAAGCATTTCAATCCGCTTAAGTTCAGTTTTAGCTTTCGATTTAAGTGACTTCTCAAGAATGCTTGTAGCCTTCTTAAATGCTTCTATCGTTTTTTCATACATATTAATAGCTTTTTCTTGTTGTTCTCGCTTACTACATTGTTCTGCCTCCTCTAAAAAAGCCCATGCTCTGTAATATGGAGCTTCATAACTATACCTACCTATTTCTTCTAATATCTCACTTGCGTTATTGTAAAATTCTTTAGCTTTTAAGTGATTTTCACTTTTATGATTTACTTTCGCATTTTCAATCAGGTTCCAAGCGGAAGAATAGTGAATTTTCTCTTGAATTCTTTTGATTAATGGTGTATATTCTATAGTATTTAATGCATCTTCATGAATTTCACGAGATTTTTCATAATTTTTTGCAGAGCTAATGTGATTGCCTAAGCGATCATCTATTCGAGCAACATACTGGTACGCATTTGCAGCATAAGATTTGTAGCCACGTTCAATACACTCATCAATAACCTTCGAATAGCTTTTTTTAGCTTCTTGTAAAATTTCGTTGTTTTGAGATAAGATACCAAGTTCTTCTAAAAGGAGACCTATTCTTAGTTGTGCTGTGATCATACCGGTTCGAGATTCAACAGTATATGCCATATTTTCCTTTGCGGCTTCTATAGCAATAGTTAAAGATTGGATTTTTTCTTTTTCATTCTTAGCCAGATCAGCTAGAGTTTTATAAGCATTATATTTACCTAAACAGCCAAAAGACCGAATAAATCCTCCTTTAGCTGTTTGTCCAAATTCATATCCTTTTTTAGCATTATCAAGCATTTTCTGTAAATAATATCTTTGTTTATTAGCATCGGGAGTCAATAAAGCTAATTGTGAATATATTGTTACTAAAGGACCAAGAAAATTATTTATAATAGGTCCCTCAAAACCAGAAAACATTTGTAAATAGTTTTCAGCATATTTAATTCCTTTCTTTGCAAATTCAATTCGTTGTGCAGAATTAAATACGCTCCATCTTGCCATAGTTGCATAATAATTTATCAAAACTCTATTTAATGAATATGAGATATTAAGAAATCCTTTTAATTCTTTACCCAATTCTTCCATTTCCCTAACATCAGCGGGGATTCTTTCTTGAAAGTAATCAAGTTTACCACCAAATAATGCCCACCAGTCAATCCAACTTATTAAATCAATGATTAAATACTTATCATTTATTTTTCTAGCAATTTCCAGAGACTTTTCAAGATATGTCAATCCTTTATCTGTAAATTCTTTTTGTATTTCTTCATCTTCAATAAAATGAAAAGCATAGAAACAGCTCATATAACCGGTTATATAATAAACTTGACATAAGGAGCGAAAATCATTTGTATTTTCAATAAGTTTTAATGTTTTATTGCATCTAGAAAGTAATTCACTGAAAGTCTCTTTCCAATGGGTATCCCACCTAAATTCTTGGTACTGAGTTTGCATCGATCTTAAATTACATTCCCAAACTAATGATTCAGTAAGGAATTGACTATTTCCTATTTCATTTGAAATTTCCCAAGATTGGCTAGCAAAATCACATCCTTTTTGAATAATTTTATCCCATTCCATCATAGGATTAGTAAATATTGAAATGAGTGAAAATCGTGCGAAATAACTCAAAGCAGCAATAAGATTCTTTTTATCATCTTGTGAATTATAGTAATCAATTAATTGCTCGATTAAATTTAATACATTTGATTCGTTTGAGATGCTATTAAGTTCGGAAATAGAGATTGCATGGTCTAATTTAGATCGAAAGATCCCTACTTTGCATTCAATTTTACCATATTTATTATTCAATTGATGAAAGAACTTCTCTGCTTTCTCAAAATACTTGATACTTTCATCCTTTGATTTAAATATTTCATCTGCGGTTTCTCCAGTAAAAGCAGATTTTATTTTTATATAACCCAATTTGTTATATATCTGTGCTGCTTCACTCGCTATGTCTTTCTTTACATAAGATTCTGCAGCTTGATTGTAGAGTTTTAGAGCATTTGGCCAATCACATATTATTTCTGCCTGTTGTGCTTTTTCTAACAATTTTTTCTCATTTTCTTCCATCAGCATGGTAAACTAAAAATAGAGATAATTTGAATATAGATTTACAAAATTTAATATAAATTTAGATGAATGATTAAATTACAGTTAGTTGACTTAATATTGTTTTAGTTTTTATTAGAACATAATTGAAAGATAATTAAAAAGCTGAAATTCTAATCTTATAAACCCATTTCACGCAGTCTTTGCATGATTTCTTGCTTTTTCTTTCCTTTCAAGTCAAACCATTTATAAAATATTAAAGCTCCTATAATACAAAACAGAAAGGGAAAAAATCCTTGGATCAACCGAAGACCAAATAATGCCTCTCCACTCGGGTTAATAGGATCAAAAGCTGTAATTATATGTATAAATGCTATAATTAGACTTTGAATTGTAACAGAAATTTTAACAAAAGAATTCCTCACTCCTAATAAAGTAGATTGCTGGTGTTTTTTAGTTTTAACCGCAATCTCATCATAGCAATCAGCAAACAAGGGTGACAACATAATCAAAAACATGGCAATCGTCGCACCCCTAAAAATTGCAAGTATATAAAATTGAAGTATATTTGTAATGAAGAGATTAAATATCATAGTAAAACCAAAAGTTACTAATCCTAGTGAAAATGTTGCTGAATGGCCAATTTTCTTCGCAACTCGAAGCCATATAGGCATTGTTAATAGTGAAGAAAAAAGCATGATAGTTGAATGGATGGTCCTAATCCCTTGAGGTGCTTGTAGAACGTCTTTAACGAAATAAAATGAATTCATGCTTAGCAAACCCATAGCTATCATAAATAAAATGTATGTACACAAGATTAACATAAAATTCTTTTGTCTTATAGCAATTTTCATGGTTTTAAAGAAGGGGATTTTCTCTGCATTCTCGTAGCCAACAATGAAACGTTCTTTTATTTCTTCAGATTCTTTAGAGCCTCGATAAAAAATAACCAATGAAATCAATAGAATTATAATACTTATAAAAGCCGCAAAAGTAAATGAGATTGGATTTCCAGTATCGACAATTTGTGACCAAAGTGCTATTACCAAAAATTGTGCTAGAAAGGTGAAGATTTGTGTTGAAAATCCCGCCCTTCTACGAGCTTTATCACCTCTAAAATGAGCTCCAAAGGCCCCAAAGGAATGTGCTTGCATAAGAGAATAAAACATGTCAAATAAACAGACTACAACTATATAATAAACTAAAATTGGTATTGCACTTTCTACTCCTGTTACTACTGGTGGTGTAAAGAGCAGGAAAAAAAAGATAATAGTCGGGATTGCTCCAATAACAATCCATGGTGTGTGAAAACCCCTTTTCTTAGTCCATTTGAGAGGTTTATCTGTCAGATATCCTAAAAGAGGATTAGTAAACATACTCAAAATTGTATATACCAAATTTGCTATTGCCATATAGATTGGCCATAAAAATACAATGCTTATTAAACCAAGTTCTCCCTCGTAGAAAGTCCAAACATATGAATTAAAAGCCACCATTAGAAAAATATTAAGAAAATATCCTGTGGAGAAACTAATCATTTTAATTGTTGAAACATCATTCAATTCATCTGATTTTTGGATTTCTGTTGAAGGATTCATTTTAAATTCTCAAATACATTTTCTTGTAATAATTAATTCTATTTAATTATTAATAAAATTATATTAAATTACTCCAAAAAACAAACGCAAAATAGGATGGATTAACTTGAATGTAATTTTTATTTTAGGATTTATAATATATATATTGAGAAATGATAATTATTCTATAAGAATTAGTTTATAGATAAAAGGAGAATCAAAATATTATGGGTTCAGATTCTAATAAAAACGAAAATGAATACTACTCTAGAGATGAATTATATTTTCTGAGAATCGAAAAAATTCAAAAAGAAATAGAAACTGCCAAAAGACTTATTATGAAAAATGTTGACAATCTGGAAATAGCTGATAATTTCATCCATAATTCTTTTGAATTAATGAAATATGGAATCTCCTTAAGAAATAAAGATCTGACTGAAAAAGAAATTCATAGTATTATAAGAAAAAATATTTCTTTAACCATGAAATTGAAATCAAATCTAAAGAGGAAAAAATAATTGGCTGAAATTGAAAATATTTTATCACGTTTAGAAGCGATCTTCAAGGCCACAAAGCTTAAACATGTAATTGTAGGGGGGATCGCTATACTTCATTATGGTCACATAAGAACTACTCAAGATATCGATATTATCATTGAAGATGACTATTCAAAAATAACTCAGTTTATAGGATTGTTAAGAACTTATGAATTTGATGTATTAGAGGATCAATTCAAGCTTGCATATCAAGAAAAGACAAATATATCCATATTTGACAAAAAAAGTTTTTTAAGGTTAGATATAAAAGTCGCTGATAAGAAAAATGAGCGTGAAGTATTATCTAAGGCTATAAAAGGAAAAATACTTGGAAAAGATTTATCCATCGCACCTTTAGAATATGTACTTATTGGAAAATTAATTTATATGGGTTTAATTGATGATATTCCAACTTCTGAATTATTAGAATATCAAGCCGTCATCGATTTTCTAACTCTATTCCATGCTAATAAAGAAAGAATTAATATATCTTTAATTAGTGATAAAGCTAAGGAAATAGGACTTAAAAGCACACTTGATAGATTATTCTCAATAAATATCTAATCCATGATTCATGATAGATTTATATTCATATATCAGGTTTTTATAAGAAATTTTATTATAAAATGAATGAATTTCAATATTAATTTGAAATTGGATTGTGTTTGCATTAACCCTATTAAGTATACAAAGATGAAGTGATATTATATTCGGTTACTTGAATATGAAAGTAAAGAAATTTTTAGGCAATTTGATATTCCATTAGCGAATAATATAGTAGTTGGAAGACAAGAAAATATTGAAGATAAAATTAAACAATTCACATTTCCCGCGATTATTAAATCCCAAATTGCCATTGGAAGTAGAAAAAAAGCAGGATTGATAAAAATTGCTAAATCTAAGGAGGAAGCATTATCACTTTGTAAGGAATTTTTTACTAGAGAAATTGCGGGATTCCAAGTTGAAGCAATTCTCATAGAAGAATTAGCTCAAATTGACCATGAATATTATTGTTCAATTGCATTAGATGCGTCGGGAAGACAATTTTTTATTATAGCAAGTAAAGAAGGTGGAATAGATATTGAAGAAGTATCTAAAACTAATCCCAATGCAATCATAAAAGAAAGTTTTAAGTTAACTGAAGGGTTATCAGATGATCTTGCTAAAAAGGTTTCAAAACAATTAGGATTTACAGGAGAGCTCTTAGATTCAGCTATAATTTTATTTAGAAAATTATGGGAAATAACTAAAAGTGTTGAAGCTCAGCTTGTAGAAATAAATCCTTTAGTTCTTACACCTTCTGGATTGGTCGCTGTTGATGGTAAAATGATACTAGATGATGATACTGCATTCCGTCAACCAATAGTCCAAGAATTACAAAACAAAAAGCTTTCACAATTGGAAAAATTAGCTAAAAAGGCAGGTTTTTCGTTTGTAGAACTTGATGGTGATATCGGTATTTTAGCAAATGGTGCTGGGCTTACTATGGCATTATTAGACGTACTGTCAGAAATGAAATTAAAACCAGCTAATTTTCTAGATGTAGGAGGAGGTGCAAGCAAAAAACGAGTTTATAAAGCTCTAGAATTATTATTCAAAATGAACCCGAAAGCCGTTTTAGTAAATATCTATGGAGGAATTACTCGTTGTGATGTAGTTGCAGAAGCTATAATTCAAGCATTAGAAGATTTTAAAGATTCTCCTCCTATGGTAATAAGATTAACCGGTACAAACGATAAAGAGGGAATAACTCTTCTTAATAATGCAGGAATGACAGCATTTCAAAATGTTATGGATGCAGTTCAAAAAGTTAAAGAAATCATGAGAGGATAATATGTATATCAGTGAAAATTCTAAAGTAGTGGTTCAAGGTATTACGGGGAGTCAAGGAAGTTTCCATACTCGATTAATGGTAGATTACGGGACAAATATAGTTGCCGGAGTCACTCCTAAGAAAGGAGGCCAAATGGTTCATGGGATTCCCGTATTTAATACAGTCGAAGGAGCGGTAGAAGATACTGGTTGTGACACAAGTATTATTTTTGTTCCAGCACGATTTACCTTAAATGCAGCTAAAGAAAGCTTACTGGCAGGTATTAAGATGACATGTATTATTACGGAAAATGTACCTGTTTTTGACATGATTCAATTAATTGAGATAGCCCATGAACGAAATCTACATATAGTCGGCCCAAATTGTCCAGGTATGATGATACCGGAAAAAATAAAATTGGGGATAATGCCTGGTAATATGTGCAAGTTTGGAAATGTAGCTGTTATCGCAAAAAGTGGTACTTTGTCTTATGAAATTACGAAAGTAATAGGAGACGCAGGAATTGGTGTATCAGCCTACATTGGAATTGGAGGTGATCCCGTTCGCGGTACAACAATGTTAGAGGCTGTAGAATATTATTCAAATGATTCTAATACAAAACTTATTGTCTTAATTGGTGAAATTGGGAGTGATGAAGAAGAAAAAACCGCTGAATTCATCAAACAATATACTAATAAACCAGTAGTTGCATATATAGCCGGAAAAAGTGCCCCAAAAGGAAAAAGAATGGGTCATGCTGGTGCAATTATATCAGGAGATTTTGGAACTGCTAAAGGAAAGATACAAGCTTTAAAGAACGCTGGAGCTCTTATCGCAGAAACTCCTTGGGAAGTACCAGAATTAATTAGTGATTTACAATAAAACTTTCATTAAGATGTATAAGAAAGTCTGCACTTCCAATGGACTTGGAAGGTAATGACATAAAACTAAATAATAAGCCCACCAAATTATTAGAATATATTTAAATATTATATTTTATACTTATAATCAACTTATCCGGGAATAGAAAAAATGTCTAATCAAAATAGCTCAGTACAGAATCCTAGTGCGAAAAATCAAAAAAAAGATTCAAAGTATGTCCTTTCTGCAACACAACGTGAAGTTTTTTTAAAAAAGGTTTTACCGATAATATTGTTAAGTAATATAATCTGGTTAATTGGAGATTTCTTCTTTACCGAAATTTTTAGAACGATGCATTTCTCAGAATTTTACTTAATATACATTTTATTGGTGGTTTTAGATATAATATTGTTTTTTGGATTAAACAAAATTACTCAAAAAAATATGAAATCTTTAGCATACATTCTCTATTCCTTATTTATATTTATGGCGGGTAATATCACTATACCTTTCGTTAAATTAGAAAATCCATATGGAAATCTAGTTCATATGCTTGTATTCATTGCTATAGAATGCACAATAATTGTATGTTTAATGGGTATAGTATTAAAAGATAAATATTTTGCAAAGGGACAAGTTTTAATCCATGTTACTTTATTTTTCATATTCCTAATAGTCGCAGAAATTATTTATCTTCTTGTTTTCAATATTAAAAACTTTTTATTGACAATTCCAATTTCAGTATCTGCTATCTGTATATTTTCATTGACAGCAATGTTTCTTGGAGCAAAAGCAACAAAAAAATTAGAAAAGCAACCGATGATTTTCCTAGTATATAAAATTATAAGCGTCTATATGTTTATCCTATTGATATCTGTAATCATAGCAATTGTATTTTTAATTATTCTTGTAATTGCAATTCTATTAGACGATTCTGGTATCACCTTTCCGAGTTTTATTTATATTTCTGATTTTTACTGGGGTACCCCCTCAACTTCTAGAATTAAACGCAATGGTTACAAGGATGAGGAAAGGCAATCAAGTGTTAGGTCTTAAGTGTTTTGAAGATATTAAACTTAATTAATGATCATTTCAAGAAATCTATGATTCTTCATAATGAAAAAAACATGTTTATTACCAGTTTTATACTGGATTTTAATTTAAAAACGAACATTACTGAATATCTTTTCAGATATCTGTATTTCTATCTCTCGAAGAATCTTACTTATAAATTTTGTAAGAAATCATTTATAACGGAAGTAATTGCTTGAAAATCCATAAGTTCTTCGCCAGCACCTTCAAATGAAACATCACCTGCTTTATGGGCACTTGAGATCTCGATTTGGCCAAACAATATTCCTGAAAAGACGTTCATGGTAGTTGTAAAGGTTAAAGTTGGATTTTCACCTTCACCTTCCCCAAAATCAACTTTTCCTTCTTTGAATTCTAACCAAAATTTCTTATTTTCATCAGAAATTATAATTTGCCCTAAAAAAGACATGTCTAACATCGCCATATCTTCAAATTCTTCTTGTAATTCCTTCTTTTCTGAAGATATTTGTTTATATACTTCTAATAACTGGATTGTATCATCACCAGTAACAGTTCCACCTTCGTTTAATTTGGATATAATATTGTTCAATAAGTCTTGATTTACCATTTAAATCATCTATTTTTTAATCAATTAATTGGCACTAACTAACGATATAAAAGATCAAATAATTAAATCTTTTCTTTATGATAATCAATTCAATTCTTCTTCTTTTAGTAATAACTCATTTAATAAATTCAAAATAAGGGTTTATTCTCATTTTTGGAAATCTTTATGTATCAAAATATATATTAAGGGAAAAAATATGAATATTAATTATTACCATAAAAGAGGAAGATTTCAATGTCAATTATAGGTATAAATAAAGAAAGATGTTCTAATTGCAAACTATGCACGCAAAATTGTGGAAGTGGTTTTTTTTCCACAAAAAGAAATGGTGACGTGGAATTCAATGATAAATTAGGCAAATGTCATATGTGTGGACATTGTGTAGCAATCTGCCCAGAAGATGCTATTTTACTGAAGGATTTAGATGATGTTGATACATATGCTGGAATCGATGCACCTGAGACAATCATAGGATATGGTAAAATATTCCAATTTCTTCGTGCAAAGCGTTCAATTAGGCATTATAAAAGTAAAAAAGTTCCCAAAGAAACAATACTAAAAATCTTCGAAGCAATGAGATATGCACCAAGTGCAAGTAATGCTCGATTATGGCGCTATCTCATTATTTCCGACCCAGAAAAAATCAAAACTATAAGTAATGAAGTAATAAAAGCACAATATAAATATTTAGGATTCCAATCGTGTGATCATGCAATTTCCTATTTCAAATCTATGGATTTTGACCCAATTTTTTGGAGAGCCCCACATATTATTATTCTTTACTTCAAAATAATGCATTACTTCGATATGAATTTAAAAGATAATACAATGCTTGGTATATGGGGAGACGACACGGGAACAGCATTAACTTATGGTATGTTAGCAGCTCAAAGTCTTGGACTAGGAACTTGTTGGATAGGGAACCTACAAGCAGCTATAGACAATAATCGAAATATTTTAGGGATTTTGGGAATAAAGGGTCATGTGTTTGGAACATTCACATTGGGTTTCCCTGCTGTGAAGTTTCAGAGAACAACCCCACGTTCACAACTAGATATAAAAGGATTGGAAGAATTATAACCTTTTAACTCATCCCGATTCAAATTAACGTTATTTAACAAGTCTTGAATTAACATTTCAATCATCTATCTTTTCATCAATTAATTGATACTAAACAAAATATAAAAAATTTTCAAATTTCTTCTCTAAAACGAGGAGAATGGCACAAGCCCCCACAAAAAGCTCCTCCAAGAAAAGAATGCTTATTTACGCCGAGTTCAGCTTCGATTTTAACTATCATTACTTAATTTGAAACATTAATAAATGACTCTTTCTAAACTAAAATAAAAATAAAATTTGTTAAAATCAATAAGTGATAAATAATGAATAAAGTGGTTGGAAAAATATTATCACTCGAAGGTGTTAGAGAGAAAATTTTCAAAATTAAAGATATGTATAACCCAAGATTAATTGCCAACTTATCAAAAGAAGCTAATGATATATATCTAACAAGAAAATCAATATACGAAGACCTTTTAAAATTATTAGATGAAAAAGATATTGATTTTATCAAAGTAAAGGATTATATAAAAGATCAAATAAAAAAGAACAGAGAACAATTAAAACAGGCTCAGAGCGACTTTGATATAAATTTCATTAAAATTACGATCAAAGAATGGGAAGAATTTTTGTGATTTGTATGATTATCTAATAAATATATCCTTAATCAAGTTCTCAATTTGTGGGATATCTTTTAATTCAGCGACTTGACTCGTCTGATAAAATTTCTCAAGAATTTGCCATTTTGTCAAATTGATTTGACTGGTTAATTTTAATAAAATGAAATTTGTTAATTAAGAGAGAAAATTCCCATGTTAATAACCTAAGAAAAATTTAAATAAAAATGGATTCTACACAACTTATTGTTTACATCAATATTACAAATTTACTGAATGAGTAAATGAATTTTGGCGCAAAAAAATATTTATGAATATGATGCTAAAAAGTTATTAGCAAGTGAAATCCCCAAGTATTATCCAGAGTTCAAGTATCATAATAAATTGGTTGTGGTTGAACTTGATACCGATTTAGAGCAATTAGTTAAAGATAATCCATGGATTGATTCAGAAAAGGTTGTTGTAAAACCCGATCAACTATTCGGGAAGAGAGGAAAGGCTAATTTGCTATTACTGGACGCGAATTATAATGAAATGAAACAGTTTTGCATTGATAATTTAGATAAAGAATATCTAATAGGTAATGTAAAAGGTGAATTAAAACGACTTCTTGTTGAACCTTTTATTCCTCATGAAAAAGAATACTACGTATCAATAACTTCTGATAGAGAAAGTGATATTATTCACTTTAGTTTTGAAGGGGGTATATTTGTTGAAGAAAATTGGGATAAAGTGATCCACATACCTGTTCCTCTTGGAGTAGATATAAATACCTTCGATTTAGTGAGTAAATTGCCAGATCTAGGTAGTTTTCAAGATGTTTTAATACCATTTATTAAAGCTCTTTTTCAAGTTTACGTTGATCAAGATTTTGCATTTCTAGAGATTAATCCTTTTGCAATTACTGAAGAAAAAGAAATTGTTCCCTTAGATGTGAAAGCTCGATTGGATGACACTGCTATGTTTTTACACTCAAAAACTTGGGCTAATCCTTTAAATCCTATAGAATTTCCTGCAGGTTTCGGACAAAAAATGTCAGATGAAGAAACAATGATTCATGAGTTAGATGAAAAAACTGGGGCGTCTCTTAAATTTACAATTCTTAATCGAGAAGGTCGTGTATGGACCATGGTAGCTGGCGGTGGGGCTTCTGTAATTTATACTGATACCGTAGTAGATCTTGGGTTTGGAAAGGAATTAGGTAATTATGGTGAATATAGTGGAAATCCATCACGAGAACATACCGAAATTTATGCTCAAACTATTATAGATTTAATTACAGCAGAACCCGATCCAAACGGAAAACCAAAATATCTTATTATTGGAGGAGGAATCGCAAATTTCACCGATGTTAAAGCAACATTTACAGGAATTGTTAGTGCTATCAGAAATTCCGTTGATAAATTAAAAAATGCAAAGGTAAAAATCTTCGTACGGAGGGGTGGTCCTAACGAAAAACAAGGATTAGAGCTGATGAAACAAGTTGGTGAAGAAACCGGGATTTCAATTGAAGTTTATGATAGATATACACACATGACAAGAGTAGTTGAATTAATAAAACAAGCAGAGGGAAGTACATAAAGAGGGTGAAAATGATGGAAGATTATGATTTATTTGATAATAACACTCAAGCTATAATTTATGGCTTTCAAGCAAGAGCAATTCAAAGAATGCTAGATTTTGATTATGTGTGTAAAAGAGAAAAACCATCCGTAGCAGGAGTAATACGTCCAACTCAGACAGCTGCTATCGCTTATCATAAAACATTCTGGGGATCAAAAGAAATTGTTGTACCAATCTATAAATCTTTACAACTAGCTATTAAAAATCACCCCAATGCTGATGTCATGGTAAATTTTGCCTCCTTTCGTTCATCCTATACTACTAGTAAAGAAGCACTTGAATCGGATACAATTCGAACCGTGGCGATTATTGCTGAAGGGATGCCAGAAAGACAAACTAGAAATCTAATAAAAATTGCAGCTGAGAGAAAAAAAGTTATTATTGGACCCGCTACCGTGGGAGGTATTAAAGCTGGCGCTTTTAAAATAGGAAACACTGCAGGAACTATTGAAAATATTATATTATCCAAACTATATAGACCAGGGTCAATAGGATTTGTTTCAAAATCCGGCGGCTTATCAAATGAGATGAATTTCATGATTTCGCAAACTACTGATGGAATTTATGAAGGAATCGCAATCGGAGGAGATAGATATCCTGGTTCTCAATTGATTGACCATTTATTACGCTATGAAGCTAATCCTAATATTAAAATGTTGGTAACCTTAGGTGAAATTGGTGGAAAAGATGAATATGCTATTGTAGATGCGATAAAATCTGGAACAATTACTAAGCCGTTGGTTATTTGGGTGGCTGGAACTGGTGCACGGATTCTCCCTGCAGGTTTACAGTTTGGGCATGCAGGAGCTATGGCTGGAAGCGATATGGAAACCGCTGAAGCAAAAAATAAAGCACTTAGAGAAGTAGGGGCAATAGTTCCCGATTCTTACGAAGACTTAGATAAATTAATTAAACAAACTTTTGATAAGTTGGTAAATGAGGGAGTGATTAAACCTGCTGAAGAGTTTGACCCACCTAAAATACCTATAGATTTTGCTGATGCAACTAGACTAGGATTGGTTAGAAGACCCGCCGATGTCGTTGTAACAATTAGTGATGATAGAGGAGAAATAGTTACATTCAATCAAGTCCCATTGGATAAAATTATTCGCGAAAATAAATCAATTGGCTATGTAATCGGCTTACTTTGGTTTAAACGAGAATTACCCGAATTCGCACAACAGTATATTGAGATGGTCGTTAAATTAACAGCAGATCATGGACCAGCAGTCTCAGGGGCTCATAATGCAATAGTAACTGCTCGAGCAGGGAAAGATTTAATGTCAGCTTTAGCTAGTGGGATTTTAACAATAGGACCAAGATTTGGAGGGGCTGTATCAGACGCTGCAAAATATTTTCGAGAAGCAATGCATAAATCAATGAAACCAGTCGATTTCGTTGACTACATGAAACAAGTAGTCAAAATCAATATCCCCGGAATAGGTCATAGAGTTAAATCTGTTCAAAATCCAGATAAGCGGGTTGTGTTACTAAAAGAATTTATACTAAAGAATTTTCCAATACACACTCACTTGGACTATGCCTTAGAAGTTGAGAAGGTTACTACATCAAAAAGGAACAACCTCATATTAAACGTTGATGGCTGTATTGGAATTACTTTCTTAGATTTATTAGAAAATTTAGATTATACCAAAGAAGAAGTTGAAGACGTAATATTCAGTGAAGCGTTAAACGGGTTATTCGTGTTAGGAAGAACAATTGGGATGATGGGACATATTTTTGATCAGAAACGTCAAAGAGCAGGTCTATTTAGACAACCATATGATGAAATATTATTTACTGAATAGTGTATGATTAACTGGATTTTAAGATTTTATTAATTCTCTTTTTTTTACCTTTTATGGATTTTAAGATATATAAAATGGCTTTTGGCTAACTTATTTTATTACATACGTTTTCAAATTAGAATAGACGGTCACCCCAAAATAGATTTTCTTGTGGGATAAATATGGGAGAATATCACTAATTAAAAATTTTTTAAAACATTGGAAATTCAAAATTATTAGAAATAAAAATTTTAAAGGTAACTAAATATGACTGATAAAATTGAAGAGGCAAAAAATCATTTCGAACAAATTGTAAGGGAACAATTAGAACGCGTTGAGCAAATGAAAAAGGCAGAGGATTGGGTAGATTATACTTCTTTAAAACCAATAATAATTGGAGTCGTTGGGGGAGATGGAATCGGACCATATATTACAAAACACGCTCAGAGAATTTTAGAATTCTTGTTAACTGAAGAAGTAAAAGATGGAAAAGTAGAAATCCGGGTTATCGAAGGATTAACTATTGAAAATAGAGCTAAAGTAATGAAGGCAATTCCAGACGATGTTTTAGTTGAGATAAAAAAATGTCATGTGCTTTTAAAGGGACCAACAACAACACCGAGGAAAGGTGATAAATGGCCCAATATTGAAAGTGCGAATGTAACGATGCGACGTGAGCTTGATCTTTTTGCTAATGTTCGTCCTGTGAAAGTCCCTGAAAAAAATATTGATTGGATGTTTTTCAGGGAAAATACTGAAGGTGCTTATGTGTTAGGATCAAGAGGAATACATATTTCCGAAGACCTTGCTATAGATTTTAAAGTTATTACTACACAAGGGGCAGATAGGATAATTAGATTGGCTTTCGATTATGCCAAAAAGAATAACATAAATAGAGTAACGGTTGTAACAAAGGCGAATGTTGTAAAAGCTACTGATGGGAAATTTCTTGCCATGGCTGAAGAAATAGCTAAAGAATATCCCGAAGTTGAATGGGATGATTGGTATATTGATATAATGACTGCAAAGTTGGTTGATCCGGCTAGACAGAGTCAATTTAAAGTATTCGTAGCACCAAATCTTTATGGGGATATAATTACAGATGAAGCTGCTCAAATTCAAGGTGGTGTAGGGACTGCTGGTTCAGCAAATATAGGTAAGACATATTCAATGTTTGAAGCTATTCACGGAAGTGCTCCTAGAATGGTTGAAGATGGTCGGGCACAATACGCTGATCCTTCAAGTATAATAAAAGCTGCTGCTATTCTTCTTAATCACATTGGATTTACGGCAAAATCACATAAACTTGAAATGGCTCTTGAAATATGTGCTACATATGAGAAAAAGCTAACAATCACTGGTCGGGATACAGGAACTACAGGAGAAGAATTTGGTAAGTATATTATGGACACACTACAAGACCCAAATTTAGAAAATCGCTTCAATGAATATAGCAAATAATATACAAAAATATTTTTGATATTTTAATTAACAAACTTTTTTAAAATTTTATTTTTTTTTTCGATTGTCAATAACCAAAGGCGAAGATGATGCAGAAAGTACTTAAAGCTATTATGCGACGTCACGTGGTTTTTGGTAACCATTTTGGTTCAGACGACGAGTTTATAGATCTCTTTCTCATAATAGCCCGGGCCGTAGCCGATGATTGAAAAATTAATTATGAGACTCTTTTCCATTTTTAGTTCTCGTGAAATTTAAAATTTTTAAAGCATCGAATCTTCTATCTACAATAATGGGCTTAGTTAGTTTGGGAAATATAGTAAAATTTATTTCAATGGGACCATCGTTTTTGCAATCAATAGTAAGAAAGGTTCCATTATATGTGAATTATGATTTAACTTGGCGATGTAATTTAAAATGTGAGCATTGTTATTTTTTCTCATCAACATCAGAATTAACAAGTAGAAGAACAGAATTATCCGATGAAGGTTGGATTAAGCTTTTTAAATATCATAGAAAGCTAGGGACAAAACTAGCTGTTTTAACCGGTGGAGAACCTACTTTAAGAATGGATGTCATAAAAGAAGCGATTAAAATCTTCCCCTCAGTTCAAGTTGTATCAAATGGGATTATAAAATTACCTCGATTTAATGGATATAAACAACCAAGATACTGGGTGAGTATAGATGGTACTAAGGAAACTCATAATAAGATAAGAGGTGCGGAGGTTTTTGATAAAGTCATACAAAATATTCGGGAAAGCAATCCGGTTGTTACAGCAGCTATAATGTCATTAAATTATCAGGAAATTGAAGATATTGTTAAGATTGCTCATGATAATGGTGCTTCTGGATTAGTATTTTCATTATATACTGGTTATTCTAACGATCCACTTTTACTAAAAGGAAATGTATTAAAAAAGACAATAAATAACATTTTAAAAGTAATGCGTGAATATGGAAATTTTATTTGTTATTCAAAAAAAATGTTAGAAGTATATCTGTCAAAAGAATTTGTACCACATTGCATATTTAAAACCGGTCAAATAAAAAGTTTCTTCCCTAATGGAAAACAAAAGCTTTGTGTTATGGGAAATTCACCACTATTATGTGACAATTGCGGTTGTATAGTACCGATTGCTGCTTATTCTTTATTTAGGAAATTCGATTCGAGTACAGTTGATAAAACTAAAAAATTGTTTAATCTTCCATAATACATTAACACGGATTTTTCTCTTGCCAATAACGACCTTTTTCTTCCTTTTTTGGAATGTTTTTTGATTTAATCTTTAGTGTGTAGTGATGGGATTTCCTTCCCCTTATAACATTAATAACAATTATTACAAATCCCAAATTTATTAATATGATAAAAAAAATAATGCTTTAAGAAAGGTTTATCGTAATGGGAAAAAAGAGAGTTGTTATAATTGGGGCATTGGGTTATGATTTTCATCTTTTTAATACAGTATTCCGAAATAATAAGGAATACGAGGTAGTAGCTTTTACTATTGCAGGTGAACAAAATGTTGGGACAATAGAAGGTGCGAAACGGAGATTTCCCGCTGAACTTGCAGGAAATTTATACCCTGAAGGTATCCCAATGGTTTCAGAAGAATTACTTGAAGAAATTATTAAAGATAAACAAATAGACGAGGTAGTATTTGCATATTCAGATGTTTCTCATGAGGAAGTTATGCATAAAGCCTCGAGGGCGCTTAAGGCAGGTGCAAATTTTACTTTAGTTTCTGGAAAATTTACTCAAATAAAAGCTAAAAAACCAGTTGTAGCTATATGCGCTGTTAGAACAGGTTGTGGAAAAAGTCAAGTTTCTAGAGCGACGTATAGGTATTTACAAAGTAAAGGGTATAAAGTTGTTGCGATTCGAGAACCAATGCCTTATGGTGATTTAGTTGAGCAAAATGTTATGAGATTTGAAAAGTATGAAGACTTAGACAAATATAACTGCACGATTGAGGAACGAGAAGAATATGAACCCTACATTGAACAAGGGTTAGTCATCTTTTCTGGAGTTGATTATGAGAAGATTATTAGAGAAGCAGAAAAGGAAGCAGATGTTATCATTTTTGATGGTGGTAATAATGAAATCTCTTTTTATGTTCCTGATTTATTGTTTATAGTTGTTGATCCTTTAAGACCGGGCCATGAAATGAAGTACCATCCAGGTGAAGTCAATGCTCGATATGCAGATGCATTTGTTATCAATAAAATGAATAGTGCTAAGCCTGAAGATGTAAAATCTGTCGAAAATAATTTAAATGAACTCAATCCTAATGCTACAAAGATATATACGAATTCTGTAGTAACTATTGAAGGTAATCATGAAATAAAAGGTAAAAAAGTCATCGTTGTGGAAGATGGTCCCACTCTAACACATGGAAACATGTCTTATGGAGCAGGATATGTTGCAGCCACTAATAGTGGAGCTATAATAGTGGATCCTAGACCTTATATCTCAGGTACGATGAAGACAGTATTTGAAGAATTCCCACAAATTACTGAAATTGTTCCAGCAATGGGATACAATGATCAACAAATAAAGGATATGGAAGATACTCTTAATAAAGCAGAAGCTGAAATTATAATAGATGGAAGCCCGATAGATCTTGAAAAATTAATCAAAAGTAATAAACCGATTGTTAGAGTTAGTTATGATATCGAAGCTATCAAAAGTCCAACAATAGAAGAAGCTCTGGACAATTTCATAAACAAATTTCTAAAATAACCTATTAATTTTTATTTGATTATTATTAAGTTTCATCTTTTAATGTTCTAACCTTAATATTAGCAAGTTCTTAAGATACATTTTTAGGAACTATGACTTCACTTTAAACCAAGAAAGATTAATATTCCTTTCAGAATAACATATTACTGTCTAATTTGTATTTATATAAGTGATTTTTATGATTTTGACAGAAAAAAAGTATAAACTTTGGGATACCCAGAAAGGTTATATGAATCGTACATTATACATCAATCTCTCAAATAATGAAATCATTATAAAACCCGTTTCGGACGACATGAAAAAAAAGTTCACAGGCGGTAAAGGCTTTGATCTTTGGCTTATGTGGAATGGGCTTCCAAAAGATAAAATAGTAAAATGGGATGACTCAGAAAATGAAATTTGTATTGCTTCAGGGCCTCTAGGAGGAAGCATTTTTTATCCCGGATCTGGTAAAAGTATTGTAACAACAATTTCTCCCTTAACGAGGATAATTGTTGACAGTAATGTTGGTGGTTATTTTGGTCCTTATCTAAAATTTTCGGGTTTTGATGCTATTGAAATACAAGGTAAGGCTGAGAAGGAAGTAGTTATCTATATTGATGGGGTTGAAGGATTAATCCAAATTGAAACGGTAGAAAATCGTGAAAATCTCTCTGAATATTCACATGAACTTACTCAACAACTAACTGAAAAATTTGCTCAAGATGATAGTGAAAAACAACGAATTTCTGTGGTAAGTACTGGTCCTGCTGCAAAGCATACAAAATGGGGGATGTTAAATTTTTCTTGGTTTGTGCGAGGACGCAACTGGGCTTCGTGTAAACAAGCAGGTAGAGGTGGAATTGGTACTGTATTTAAAGATAAAAACATTAAAGCTTTGGTTTGCCGAACCCCAAGAGTTACCATAAAATCAAATAATCCCGATAATTTAGAAACAGCGAGAGAGTTAGGTAAAAAACATAGTCAAGAAGTAATGGAACTGGATCCCATTCAAAATGAAATGAGAAGAGTTGGTACCGGACATCTTCCCGATATAATGAATGTTACCGACCTGTTACCAACAGAAAATTTCAGATATGGAAGGCATAAAGAAATTAGTGGGAAAGATATTCCTTATAATAGGGAAATCATGCGGGGGATCTATTCTGGGAAGGAAGGGGCCGATGGATGTTGGATAGGTTGTACAGTAAGTTGCTCGCATTACTCTGATAACTATGAAGTCATGACTGGTCCTTTCAAAGGTCAAAAGGTAATTGTTGATGGTCCTGAATATGAAACTATCGCCGGTTGCGGTTCGAATTGGGGCGTATGGGATCCTAAATGGGTATTAGAAGTAAACTTTTATTGTGACACTTATGGTCTTGATACGATAAGTGTGGGGACGGGTATAGCTTTTGTAATGGAATGTTATGAAGAAGGGATACTAAATAAGAAAATTACCGGTGGATTAGATCTTAGTTTTGGAAATGCTGAAGCTGCTATGGAATTGATACATCAAATGGCGAAAGGGAAAGGTTTTGGTATAATTGTTGGTCAAGGTATTAAAGAAATGAAGAAATTTTTTGCTGAGAAATATGAAGCAGATCCAAAATTTTTACAAGATATCGGAATGGAACATAAGGGATTAGAATTTTCCGAATATGTGACCAAAGAATCATTAGCCCAACAAGGGGGTTATGGATTAACAAATAAAGGCCCGCAACATGATGAAGCTTGGCTTATTTTT
>Ga0209976_10000385_pt1 | contig 30725 bp, 35 predicted proteins | sample SumtaG_FD_182806 | JGI IMG/M metagenome (GOLD analysis project Ga0209976, IMG submission 182806) | Deep subsurface microbial communities from Indian Ocean to uncover new lineages of life (NeLLi) - Sumatra_00157 metaG (SPAdes) (version 2) | ecosystem: Environmental > Aquatic > Marine > Oceanic >...
CCCAGAAATATTGTGATTAAAGTTGAAAAAGATAGTCTTGAGGTTAGCACAAAAGGGCAGAGTAAAGCTGCAAAAGCAATGCATGGAACAGCAAGAGCAATTATTTACAACATGGTTGCTGGGGTAACGACAGGTTGGAGTAAAATATTGGAGCTTGTTGGTACTGGTTATCGGGCAACGAGCACGGGTAATGTTCTTAGTTTAACCGTGGGTTACTCTCATCCGGTAGAAATTGAAGCACCTGAAGGAATAACTTTTAAGGTAGAAAAATCGGAAATAAAAATAGAGGGGATTGATAAAGAGTTGGTTGGACAGATCTCCGCAAGAATAAGGGCAGTGAGACCTCCCGAGCCATATAAGGGTAAGGGAATAAGGTATAAAGATGAGGAGGTGCTAAGAAAAGTCGGCAAAGCAGCAAGGGCGACGGGGTCACCGGCTTAGAAGGAGTGAAACAAAATGAAAGGAAAACTGAAAAGAGAAAAATATTTTAGACGAAAAAGGAGAACTAGAGCCAAAGTCAAAGGTACGAACAAACGACCAAGACTAAGTGTTCATCGTTCAAATAGATACATTTTTGCTCAATTGATTGATGATGAAAAAGGGGCGACTTTGATTTCAGTAAGTGAGAAAGACATAAGATTGAAAAGGAAATTGTCCGGGAAAGGTAATAAGGATAAAAAGTCTCAAAGCAAAATTGATAGGGCCATGCAAGTAGGAATGGTTTTAGCGGAGAAGGCATTGAAAAATAAAATGAAATCCGTTGTTTTTGATAAAGGTGGTTATAAATATCATGGAAGAGTAAAACAAATTGCTGAAGGCGCTAGAAAAGGAGGGTTAAACCTATGATGCAAGATAGAAATCCGGCAGTAAAGGAGTTTGAGGAAACAGTAATTGAAATAAAGAGAATTTCAAAGAAAACAAAAGGTGGAAATACAATTCGTTTTTCTGCCCTTGTCGTTGTGGGTGATAAAAAAGGCAAGGTTGGTATCGGTTTGTCAAAAGCGCCTGACGTTTCAAGCGCGATAAGAAAGTCTATTGAGTTCGCAAAGAGAAAAATGATTCAGGTTCCAATTAAAGGTACGACAATCCCCTACTCTGTGAAGGAGAAATTTTCCGCCGCCAAAGTGATTTTGAAGCCGGCGCCGCCGGGTTCCGGAATTATAGCAGGTGGTCCGATGAGGGTGGTGTTGGAGGCGGCGGGAATCCGTGACGCAGCAGGGAAGTTTTTAGGCACCAGCAATAAGGCGTCTAATGTGTATGCAACCCTAAAAGCTTTGAAAGCGATATCAGAAATTGATGAAAAGAAAAAGATATTAAAAAGAAAATGACAACAAGAACTTTACCAAAAACTGTTACAAAAGCTAAAAAGAGAGTTGGGAGAGGGTATGGTAGTGGAAAAGGTGGCCACACCGTTGGTCGAGGCCAAAAGGGTCAAAAAACGCGCAGCAGAATGAGCGTTATTTTCGAGGGAGTGAAGATGAAAAAGTCTCAAATTAAAAGACTTCCCCTCAGACGTGGTAAGGGCAAATTCAAGGCCAAAAACAAGCCCCTAATTGTAAATATTAGTTTGCTAAATTTGCTTCCAAATTCAAGCAATGTCGATATAGACTTATTAACAAAAAGCGGGATAGTTGATGCCAAGCAAGCAGCACACTTTGGTGTAAAAATATTGGGGGATGGGGAGATAAAAAAGAAATTGACTATCAACCTGCCGATTTCTAAATCGGCTACAAGGAAGATAGAAAAAGTGGGGGGAAAGGTAGTAAAAGAAAAATCAAATATTATAAGCAAGAAGTCGAAATTGAAATAAACTTGACCAAAATAATTTTTGATTCTGAAATATAACTTTTAACTTTTTATTTTGAATATTCAAAATTTTATTCACTTTTAGTTAGTAACGTGTTTAACAAAATTACACAATTCTTTACAAAAGCGGTAAGGTCCAAGGACATTCGAAGAAAATTATTAATAACGGGTGCGGTATTGGTTGTTTATAGATTAATTGCCCATATCCCAGCTGCGGGAATTGACAGGTCTTCACTGCAGGCGTTATTTTATGGAAGTCCACTTCTTTCTCTATTGGACATTTTCTCCGGTGGTACGTTGGCAAACTTTTCAATTATGGCACTGGGACTTACTCCATACATTAACGCATCGATTATAATGCAGCTTTTAACATATGTAATTCCAAAATTGGAAGAGCTTTCAAAAGAAGGTGAGTTTGGCCAAGAAAAAATAAGCCAATATACAAGATTTCTAACTGTCCCACTGGCTGTGATGCAGTCGTTTGGTATGTATACACTTTTGCGTGGACAGGGGGTGGTTCCGACATTTTCCCCGATCTCTTTACTTGCTTTGATTACAACGATGGCGGCGGGCTCAATGCTTGCGATATGGATGGGCGAACTGATTACCGAGTATGGAATAAGTAATGGAATTTCTTTTCTTATATTTGCCGGAATCGTAGCAAGACTTCCTATAACGTTTGGACAATCGATTGCCGTTGTTAGTACGGAGGATGTTTTGAAGATATCGATATTTTTGGTTTTAGCAGTTGTGATAGTAGGACTCGTGGTATTTATGAATGAAGCAGCCAGACAGATTCCTGTTAATTATTCAAGAAGAATTGGAAGAGTGGGTTCTCAAGCTTCATATATCCCTCTGCGTCTTAATCAAGCGGGAGTAATTCCCATTATATTTGCAGTTTCTCTGGTTCTTTTACCCTCTCTTTTAACGCAGTTTCTCTCGGGGATGGGAAATATAAAAATTGCCCAGCTGGCTACAACCATCTCAGCTGCTTTCAACCCCGATTCTTTTTTATACAACGTCGTATATTTTCTATTGGTTTTTGGGTTTACCTATTTCTATACGTCGGTTGTCTTCAACCCCGAAAGAATATCGGAAAACTTACAGAAAAGTGGTGGTTTTATACCGGGAATTAGACCGGGAAGTCAAACGACAAAATATCTTTCCAAGGTACTAAGCAGGATAACTATGGTTGGAGCCACCTTTTTAGGTTTAATAGCAATCTTGCCGTCTTTTTTCCAGGGTGCGATAGGAGTTTCCAACTTGGCTATTGGGGGGACGGGTATTTTGATTGTTGTTTCCGTTGTCTTGGAAATGACCCGCGAGCTTGAGGCTCAACTTGTTATGAAGAGATACGAAACATTTTTAAGGTAAGAACTATTTTATGAATATAATTTTACTTGGCGCGCCAGGGTCAGGAAAAGGAACGCAGGCTAGTATGCTTTCTAATAAACTCGGTCTTTACTATTTTCAAACGGGAAAACTCTCCAGAGACCTTGCGAAGAAAGATAAAAGATTGCGTGAGATAATTAATTCCGGGAAACTAATTCCCGAGCAGGAAATGACAATGTATGTAATTGATAATCTTTCAAAAAATCGCTCAAAAATGAATAATATTCTTTTTGAAGGATTTCCACGCTTTATATCCCAATACAAAGCGTTAGCGGAGTTTTTAAGAAGTAAAGGTGACGATATTGATGCAGTAATATCTCTTGATATCAGTGAAAAAGAAGCGGTAAGAAGAATTTCTTCAAGAAGGATTTGTGAAAAATGTGGTGAGGTATATAACTTAATAACAAATCCTCCGTCTAAGGGTGGGTGTAAATGTGGAGGTAAGTTAATTCAAAGAAAGGACGATAATCCTGATTCGGTAAAGGTGCGCTTTAGATATTATAAGGAAGACACAAAAAAACTGATTGATTATCTTGAGAAACAAAGTAACGTAATAAAAGTAGATGGTGAAAGGTCTATTAAAGTGATATATGAGGATATTCTTAGAAAACTTGAAAAAAAGGGCATTATTTAAATGGCAAGGGTGATTAAAAAGACCGAAAGAGACATTAATATTATCGCTGAGGGTGGAAAAAAGCTGGCAAAAATAAAAGCACGTTTAAAAGAAAAGATTGATGTAGGAGTAAGTGCTCGAGAGATTGAAGAAGTAGCCGTGGAACTTATAAAGGAAGAGGGAGGCAAGTCATCTTTCAAGATGGTAGCGGGTTATAAATGGGCAACTTGTGTAAACGTTAATGAGGGGGTTGTGCACGGTGTTCCAAAAGCCGAGACAATTTTCAGAAAAGGCGATGTTGTGAGTGTTGATATTGGTATTTACCATAGAGGTTTTCACACTGACACCTCTTTTAGTGTAAGTGTAAGAGATAGTAAAAATAATAAATTTTTAGACGTCGGTGAGAAAGCCTTAGAAAATGCCATAAAACAAGCTAAACTCGGCAATAGAGTATATGATATATCGGAAGCTATCGAAAAAACATTAACTGAGGCTGATTATTTACCTGTCAGGGCTTTAGTTGGACATGGAATTGGAAGAGATTTACATGAGGCACCTCAGATTCCGTGTTTTGTCAGCGGAAAAAGAGAGGATTATCCGATAGTTCCGGAAGGCGCAGTCTTGGCGATTGAGGTGATGTATTCGAAAGGAAAAAGTGACGTAAGGGTGGCGAGTGATGGGTGGACAATTGAAACCTGTGATGGTAAAATATCAGCGCTTTTTGAAGATACGGTTGCTGTCACAAAAAAAGGTCCTATAATAATTACCTGATAAGTTCAGAGAGCTAATTTAATAATTAGCTTGTTTTTTATTGCAAACTGATATGGCAAAAGATACAACAATTTTTAACGGTATTGTAACGGAGGCACTACCTAATACAATGTTCAGGGTGAAACTTGAGGATGAGCGTGTAGTATTAACAACCCTAAAAGGAATTTTAAGGAGAAGGTATGTAAGGATTTTTCCCGGAGATAAAGTGAGAGTTGAGATGACAAAGTACGACGAGGAAAGAGGAAGAATAGTTTTTAAACACAGGAAATAGAGTATAAGAGCGGGAGAGCAGGAGAGTATAAATTAACAGATTGAGAAGAAATCGCTTACGCTCTTAAACTCTTTTACTCTTCTACTCTAAGCAAAGCGAATATGAAAGTTGGTTCGTCAGTTAAAAAAAGGTGCAAAAATTGCAAAATTGTGAGGCGACGTGGGGTTGTGTATGTTATATGTAAAAACCCCAGGCACAAACAGAGGCAAGGTTGACCTATTCGTACTTTCTTTTTAAAAGAAAGTACGGCAAAGAAATAATTATTACAAATTTGTAAAACAAATTTGAGAGGAGTTGACGGCGTGAACTGAATGTTCCGAAGTTTACAGAGGAACGAAAGTCTAAGCCGAACAAGGACGAATGGCAAGAATAGCTGGAGTTGAATTACAAAATAATTGGAAAGTGGATTATGCCTTAACGAAAATAAAAGGTATAGGTTGGTCGTTGTCCGAGAATATTCTTAACTCCTCGGGTATAAGCAAAACCAAGAGGGTGTCTGATCTGACATCCGAGGATGTATCAAAAATCGCATCAAAACTCGAAAAACATGCTGTTGAAGGAGAGCTCCTTAGACAGGTTCGCACCAATATAACTAGGTTAAGAACTACAAGTTCATATCGTGGGATTAGGCATGCAAGAGGATTGCCCTCAAGAGGTCAGCGAACGAGGAGTAATGCAAGAACAAAAAGAGGTAAAAGAAAAACTGTTGGAGCTTTCAAGAAAGAAGCTCTTGTGAAAATGAAGCAGTAATCAAAAAAGAAGGGATAGCTTATTCCGTCCGATCTTAAAACTGCGGGAGAATTTTGCAGATGAAGATTAATTTGCCGACAGGAACCTTGCCTAGCGAGGTAAAAAGGAAAGAGGAAGCAACGGGCAACGCCCGTGGAGCCTCGCTAATATTTTGTAAATAATATGCCAAAAAGGAAAAAACAAAAAAAGAGCGGAGTTCAGAAGAAAATAGAATTCGGGAGAGTCTATGTTTCGGCTACGTTCAATAACACTCTTATAACAATAACCGATTTGGGCGGGAACACTCTTGCATGGGGGTCATCCGGCTCTTCAGGTTTTAAGGGAACAAGAAAATCGACCCCCTTTGCGGCGACTACGGCCGTTGATAAGGTGATAAGAACAGCGCAGAGCGAATTTGGTCTTAATAGCGTAGAAGTTTATGTTAAAGGTCCGGGTTCGGGAAGAGATGCATCATTAAGAGCAATTCGAGCGGCAGGGTTAAAAATTTCTCTAATTGCCGACGTAACACCGATACCACACAATGGCCCAAGGCAGAAGAAGAAAAGGAGAGTATAAAGTCAATGCTAAATGTTAAATGTCAAATGATAAATGTTTTAAAAGGAAAGAAAAATTGGTCATTGGCCATTGGTCATTGGCCATTGGAGTAAAACGACGATGGCAAGATATACAGGACCAAAAGATAGATTATCAAGGAGAGAGGGCTTTGACCTTTTTGGCAAGGGTGCGAAGCTAACCCGGTTAACTGTGCCTCCGGGTGTGCATGGGCCAAGAGGAACTAGGAGAAGCTCGCAGTATTCAAAGCAGCTTAGAGAAAAACAAAAGGTAAAAAGACTTTATGGTGTATTGGAGAAACAATTCAGAAAATATGTAGATTTAGCCCTGAAGAGTAAAGGAAATACGGGAGAGGTATTGTTGTCTTACTTAGAAAGAAGACTGGATAATGTTGTATTCAGGCTTGGATTTACCGCGACAAGACCGGGCGCAAGGCAGTTAATTTCTCACAAACATATATTAGTGGACGGGAAAAAAGTTAATATCCCATCATATTTGGTACGGCCTGGTGAGACTATTATGATGACATCGGTAGCAATGAGTATACCGTCGGTAAAGAGATTATTGGATGAAGAAGATTTTCAAGTGCCGTCTTGGCTTAGAAGAAAGGCGGCGGCTGGTAAGATTGTGAGTATTCCCAAAAAGGACGACATACCTGAACCCATATCGGGTCAAGATATTGTTGAATTCTATTCGAGGTAAGATTACAGGAAGTAACTAGACCGCCTTCGCGTAAAGCTTCGGCGGGTCAAAGGAGGTGAAATTTAATGCAGGAACCAATTTTTGAAATAAAGTCCGAGAAGAAAAAAGAAAACTATGGTAAGTTCGTAATCACTCCTCTTGAGCGAGGATATGGAGATACGCTTGGAAATTCCCTGCGAAGAGTATTATTAACGAGTCTTCCTGGTGCGGCTGTTACGTCCGTAAAGATTTCCGGAGTAAGACATCAATTCTCAACTCTCAAGGGAATGAAGGAAGATATTGTTGAGTTTTTACTTAACCTTAAAAAAGTACGTTTTGAATATAAAGGAGATAAGCCAAGCAAGGCAAGCCTTTCGGCTAAGGGGAAGAAAGAGGTGAAAGCAGGAGATATAGAAACGGAGGCATCCGTAAGGATTTCCAACCCGGAGTTTGTTTTGGCAAGCTTAGCAAAAGATGCAAAACTTGATGTTAAGATAGAAATTGAGGCAGGATCCGGTTACTCGCCGGCGGGAGATAGGGTCACCGGCGAAATAGGATTAATTCCACTTGATGCCTCATTTTCTCCGATAACGAGAGTTAATTATAAAGTTGAAGAAACTCGTATTGGAAGGTTAACGAATTACGACAAATTAATTATTGAAGTTTGGACGGATGGGACAATTAAAACTAAGGAATCATTAATTGCAGCATCAAAGATTCTTGTAGCTTATTACAACCAAATTATTTCTCCGAAAGTGGTTGTAAAAAAGGAAGAAGAGAGTAAAGACGACTTGGGTCCCGTTGGCAAGCTTTCAGTAGAAGAGATCGGTCTTCCGACAAGAGTTGCAAATGCTTTAATTAAAGCCGGTCATGAGACAGTAGAAGATCTTGTAAAGGCAAAGAGAGATGATTTAGTGAAAGTACGAAACCTTGGTGAAAAGTCGGTGAAGATTATTAAAGCGGCTTTGGGAGAAAAGGGATTGGAAATGATAAACTAGTCGTAAGATAAATACACAAGTTTGTGAATATTTAATTATGAAAAAGAAAGTGTATGGACGAAAGCTTTCAAGAGGCCTCAACGCGAGACGAGCCTTGTTCAGGGCTCTTATTAGAGCTATTGTTATGCATGGTTCAATTGAGACAACTAAAGCAAAAGCCAAGTCGGTTCAGGCAGATATTGATAAGCTCGTAACACTTGCGAAAGTAGGGGGGATAAACGAGAGAAGACGAATATACGCATATCTTGGTAACGACAGGGAGACGACAGATAAGCTTATTGAGACTGTTAAGAACTCGTTTTCCTCAAGAAAAAGTGGTTTTACACGAATAGTAAAATTGCCAAGGAGAAAAGGAGATGGGGCCGAAATTGCGAAGCTGGAATGGACAGATAAAATTCAAGTACAAGAAAAAGTGCAAGATAAGAAAAAAGCAAAAAAGAAGGTAAAAGAGGAAAAAAGTAAGAGTGACGGATTAAAGAAGAGGTTGTTGAGAAGGAGAGCAAAAGGTAAGGATGAGAAGTAACTTCTCTTGTGTTTAGACTTAAACTGATAACTTACATGAAGACTTACCAACCAAAAAGGAAAGATATTAAAAGAGAGTGGCACATTATTGATGCCAAAGGTGAGGTATTGGGAAGAATGGCGACGAGAATTGTAAAACTGTTGATGGGAAAGCAGAAGGTAAATTATTCAAACAATATAGACATGGGTGATTATGTAGTTGTAATTAACGTAAGTAAGGTTAAATTAACCGGACGAAAGTCGAAGCAGAAAGTATATAGAAAGCATTCTGGATACCCCGGTGGGTTTAAGGAAGTTAAATATTCAAAAATGGCCCTTGAACAGCCGGAAAGAGTCATAGAGTTGGCGGTAAAAAGAATGTTGCCGGATAATAGACTCAGAAGAGATAGAATGACTCGCTTGAGGGTTTTTGCAGGAGAGAAACACTCATATGAGAATAAGTTTAAATAATTACCAATGAACACCAATAGACCAATAAGTACCAATAAAACCAATTATTAATTATTGGGAATTGGTATTATTTGATATTTGTATTTATTGGATTATTTGAGTGGAACGAGATATGCCAAGAAAAAAGAAGAAATATTATACATACGCAGTAGGGAGGCGAAGAACGGCCTCAGCTCGAATCCGCCTTTTTAAAGGTAAGGGAGAGAGTGTTATAAATGGTTTACCAATTGCTGAGTACTTTTCGGGGGTGATTAATAAGGATGTATGGGCAAAGCCGTTCAAAACAGTTGATGTAAGTGATAAATATTATGTAACTGTTCGAGTTGTTGGTGGAGGAAAGAGGGGGCAGCTAAATGCTGTTGCTCATGGTATTGCACGAGCGCTTACGAAAGAGAATAAAGAAAAGTTCAGAAAACCTCTTAAGGATGCAGGGCTTTTGACTCGCGACCCCCGAGTCCGCGAACGACGCAAAGTGGGGACCGGCGGTAGAGCTAGGCGAAAGAAACAGTCTCCAAAAAGGTAGTTATTTATTACTTCTTTCGCCGAAGTCCATGCATATCGCAGCATGAGCCGTTTTCGAATAGAACCTGAAGGCGAATGCTAAGATAACTGCGGATAAGGAGGAAAAAACAGAGTCCGAAACGATAGTTTTTTTCCGACGCAGTCCATGATAAAAAGTTTTTCTTTATGGAGGTAAAACATAAAGTTAAAAAGTATTAATTTATCAAAGGGTTCTCTCCATCATATAAGAGATAAACGAGTCCAATATTTTAGTCATTTTCTTATCTTTAGTAATCTGTGGAATTATTTTTCTTCCTTTTTTAACGTACTCCCAGCCAAGATTTACTACGTAGTTATATGAACCTGCCTTTTTAAACGTATTTTGAACATTAATAACGTCTTTCCTGTTTATTTTTTTCTTCCCCAGCAGATCTTTAAATAATTTCTTTTGCTCTTTTGTTCCATGTTTAATAAGATGAAGTGCCAATAGTGTTACCTTTCCTTCCGCTATGTCAATACCGACCGACTTACCCAACTTTTTTTCGTCTCCGAAAGTACCCAAGATATCATCCTGTATTTGAAATGCCCAACCAAGATATAGTCCGTATTTTCTTAAAGCAGATAACTTTTTTTTGTCCTTCAATCCAGCTAAAGTAGCCCCCGCCAGAAGCGGAAAAACTCCTGTGTATTCGGCGGTTTTATATTTTAGAATATTTAAAAGCTCCTCTTGATTTGCATTTTTTATAAAGATATTAGAAGTATCCAAAATTTGTCCATATGTTGTTCTACTTACATATTTAGCATATAGCTTACCAACACCAATTAATCTTTCTGCGGGAAATTTACTAGAAAGTAATTTATCCAAAGCAAGAAAGTAAGCCGATGCTCCGATGTTTATTGCCATTGATTCTCCATAGTGTTTTGAAAGGCTTCCAAGCCTAAATTTATTACCAACCTTTTCGTACTGATGATGAATCGTAGGAAGGCCACGCCTTATAATATCTCGGTCCTGAACATCATCATGAACAAGTAATCCTGCGTGTATAAGTTCAATGAATAAGCTGGTGTCTAGAATTTCCTTTTTGTTTTTACCTCCTGCTAATTCATAACCGAGTACGACAAGAAACCCTCTAATTTTTTTCCCTTTTCTGGCTATTTGGGAGAACTTTTGTAGTAACTCGGCAGGTATTTGTCCTATCCTTTCCGCTTCTTTAATTTTGTATTGGAAATATTTTTCAAAAATAGGATCTGTTTTTTTAAGATAATCTTCTAAATATTTATTAGCTGGGCTTGTTTTCATGGTGGAATTATACCACTAATATATGCATGTGATATAATTTCAAACATGTCTGTAAAAAAGGGTATTTCTTTACCTCCGGGGACTGTAGTTCCGGATCATATTGCAGTAGTTCTTGACGGTAATGGGAGATGGGCGAGGTCGAGAGGGCTGCCTCCTACGAAAGGACATGAAGCCGGAGCAAAGGCAATTAGGTTAACTTTGGATGCTACGCGCAAACTCGGCGTACACACGCTCACCCTGTGGGGGTTCTCAACGGAAAATTGGAAGCGTCCACCGGCGGAAGTTAAGAAGATACTGGGCTTGGTAAAGAAATATTTACAAAGTGAATTAAAAGATGCAAAGAAAGAAGGAATAAGATTTTGTCATTTGGGAAGGAAGGATAGACTTCCAAAAGGTCTTCTCAAATGGATTCAGAAAGCGGAAGAAGAAACAAAGAATAATAAAAAATATATTCTAAATATTGCTTTGGATTATGGTGGGCGTGATGAAATACTTCGAGCGGTTAAAAAAATTGTAAAAGATGGAATAGATGCGGATAAAATCAATGAGGAGCTTTTTGCATCTTATCTTGATACTGCAGGTCAGCCATACCCCTATCCCGATCTTTTTATACGAACCTCAGGAGAACAGAGAACTAGTGGTATGTTGCCGTGGCAGATGGTTTATAGTGAATTTTACTTTGAACAAGATCATTTGCCTGACATGACACCCGAAAAATTAAGGTCTGCAATATTAGACTATAGCAGGAGAAGGAGAAGATTCGGTGCTAAAGATAAAGTTAAGCATTTTACCTTTAAACCGGAGGTAACAGCGGGGCTCGAGCTTGCCTGGTGGAGGCTGAAAAAAATTCCTCCAGGAACCAGGTTTAGGGATTATGCAATTGCTCATTTGAAGGAGCAATTTGGGCTTTCAACCAAGTTGGCAACAACTGCTGCGAAATATTTTATCGAAGCGATTGTCGAAGGAGAGAGAAATAAGTGGGGTAAGTCAAAGACATCTCTTAAGAAGTTCTACGAATTGGTTAAAGATGAGGTGAAACTTGCGTTTGAACCTTCCCTAGCCGCATCCCTTCAAGTTAAGTTTTGGAGGGAGGTTGGTAGTAGAGAGTCCGTGAAACAAGCAGTTGAACTGGAGGATACGGCAAGGAAACTTTACGCTGAAGTATATAGAATTTCTCTTTTTCAAGCCGCAAAACTTGCGCATTTGAGGGTACTTGCTGCAGTTGAGAGAAACTTGGCAGAGGGAGGTTACGGAGAACACCATTGGGAACGTGCTGAAGATTATCTTGAGAAGTTTTACTCTGCGCTAAAAGAACGAGTAGCTTAAACTACTTGTTATGGTTAATTTTTTCTTTTACTTTTTCTTGTTCCCTTTCTTGCTTATGATCTTCTTTTTCCGCAGTTTTATGTGCTTCACCTCTTTTAACATAAAAATTCATCATCGAGAAGGTTATTAAGCTTGCGAATATAATGCCGGTTGTGTTTACAAGAAAAAGGAGAAACGAGCCGCTAATGACAGTCCAGCTTAATTTTGCAATGCCAATTCCGGTTACTGCTATTGGTGGAATCAGCGCAACGGAGATTGCAATTCCCGGAAGCGTCTCATTAAGCTTTGGTTTAACAAGTGCAAATGAACCCGCAAACCCGGCGATAATTGCCACAATAAGATACGGCAGTGTCGGTTGAGTTCTGCTTAGAATTTCAGGTGTTACTTCATTTAACTGGCTGTTAAAAAGAAGAGTTGCGACAAATGCAGCACCGATTCCGAAGGCAAATGCTTTTAATGTTGTATATAAAGCTCGGGAAATAAGCGTACTATCAGACATTATTATTCCAAGCGAGAGACTTAAAATTGGGTAAAGCATTGGTGCAATAAGCATGCTTCCAATAATGATTGCAGCGCTATTTAAGAGAAGCCCAAAGGTGGCAGTAAGAATTGAAAGAATAATCATAAAGAAAAAGTCCTGGCTTGGAGTACTTCCCTTAATAAGCCGCTCTACAGCCTCGGATTTGTCTTTGTTGGTTAAGTTACGAAATAAAACAAGTATCATACTATGTATAAGTGTAGCTGATTTACATTTTTGTGACAATAAAGATTTAGAGTTGACGGTTACTTAATTGTAATAATCTCGGTAGAATTGTCTTCTGTATCGTAGATTGCATAAGTTGCTTTTCCGGACTTTCCTCCTTGAATTCCACAAATAGCACCCGGATTAATTAAAAGAGTTTTCCCATGCTTTTCCCGCCGTGCGTTGTGGGTATGTCCATGAAATACGGCATCATATTGGCCGGTTTTTGCAAGAAGCTCTGCTAGTTTGGGATAATGACAGAATGCAATTTTTTTTCCACCGAGTTTAATTTGTCCGAACTCTTGTGCTAGTGAAACCCATCTATAATTTTTCCCTCCCTTTTCCTCCATTTTTAAATGATCCTCATCAGTATTTCCAAGACATGCATGGATTGGTATGCTTGTTTTTCCAAGGAGTCCTGCTGTAAAGGGAGCACACATATCGCCACAAAAGATTATTGTCTTGACCCTTCGCTGTTTAATTTCTTTCGAGACTTTTTCCAGGTTCCAAATATTATCGTGTATGTCGGATAAAATTGCTATTTTCATTACTTGGTCGGGGAGCCGAGAATTGAACTCGGGCCGCACGCACCCCATGCGCGCATTCTACCACTAAACTACTCCCCGAGTTTTTGTATTTTATCATAAACCAACGTGCTAACGAATAAAAATCTGATGCGCGGTGTTGTGCTACACTGTAACAAAGTGACCGATGAGGTGTCAAAAAGGGGTTGAATTTATTTTGGGTCAGCAAACTCTATTTTGATATTGGCAGAAAATGTTCTTGTAAATTATATAGGATTGTGTTACAAGTAAACGATAATGGGAAGAAGAAAGTTGAGTAAGACGAAATCCGCCTCTGGCGGAAAAAAAACTTCAGTTGAAACTCCGAAAAGAATGACTGATTCTTCAGGAAAGCTGGCAGCTATAAAACTTGCAATGGAGCAGATTGAAAAACAATACGGACGCGGTTCAATTATGCGTCTTGGCGAGAAGGGGGCGGATAGAACAAGGATTGATAGCATTCCGACCGGCTCTATTGCAATTGACTTGGCACTCGGAGTTGGCGGACTACCCAGAGGTAGAATCGTTGAGATTTATGGACCTGAGGCTTCGGGAAAAACCACCCTCGCTCTTCATATTATTGCCGAAGCACAGAAGAAAGGAGGGCAATGTGCCTTTGTGGATGCGGAACACGCACTTGACCCGACACGTGCCGAAATAATTGGAGTAAACTTGGATGATTTACTCATGAGCCAGCCGGATACCGGTGAGCAAGCTTTGGAGATTACGGAAACCTTGATTCGCTCGGGAGCAATTGACGTTATCGTTATTGATTCGGTTGCAGCTTTGGTTCCGAGGGCGGAGTTGGAAGGGGAGATGGGAGATGCTGTTATGGGACTTCAAGCAAGGCTTATGAGCCAAGCATTAAGGAAATTAGCCGGAGCCATTTCAAAAAGCAAAACAATTCTGATTTTTACAAATCAGATAAGGCAAAAAATTGGAGTTATGTTTGGCAATCCCGAAACCACATCTGGAGGCCTTGCTTTGAAGTTTTATTCATCAGTGAGGATTGATGTTAGGCGTATTGAGATATTAAAAGACGGCGATCTGGTAATAGGCTCAAGACACCGAGCCAGAATTGTAAAAAATAAAGTTGCACCGCCTTTGCGTGTTGCCGAGTTTGACATAATGAATGACGAAGGGATAAGCAAGTCGGGAGGTTTATTGGACGTTGCGGTCGACCTTGCACTTATTGAAAAGAAAGGATCATTTTTCAACTATAAAGGAAAAGTTTTGGCCCAAGGGAGAGAGGGAGCAAAGTTTGCAATAAGGGATAATAAGAAATTGGCAGAGGAAATTGAAAAAAAGATTCGGGAAGTACTATCTTCAGGTAAAAAAGTTCCGAAGGAAATTGGAGAAGCGGAAAAGTAGTTAATTAGTTAGATTGGTTAATTAGAAAGCAAGAGATCGTGTCCACTATCACTTCTATTAAACCACAAAAAAGTAAAAAAAGAGTAAACATTTTTCTCGATGGGAAATTTGCGTTTGGGTTGGATTTGGAGAATTTTGTAAAGTTTAATCTAAAGGTAGAATCTGAGCTTTCCGAGGAAAAGGCGGGAGAAATTGTTAAAAAGGCGGAATTCCAGAAAGTTTATGAGAAGATGTTAAGGTTTGCGTCGCTTCGTCCAAGAAGCAAAAAAGAATTCGATAATTGGTTAAGAAAACACAAAGTATATGAAAGTCTTCACGAAGAATTGTTTAATAAACTAAAGAGACTCGAGTTCTTAAATGATGAGAAATTTGCCACATGGTGGATAGGACAAAGAATTCAGTTTAAGTTTAAGTCTAAGAGGGAATTAATTCAGGAATTAAGAATTAAGGGTATTACAAAAGATATTATCGACGATGTTTTTTCAAAATTTATAATTGATGAGGAAGCATCGGCCAGAAAACTTTTGGAAAAGAATAGGTATAAGTGGGAGAAGTTAAGTGATTTTGAGGCAAGGAGGAAGATCTCGGCTTATTTATCAAGAAAAGGATTTGGTTGGGACGTAATTAGGAAGGTTATTAAATAAATCTAAAATCTTCTCTATTTCAAGTGATAGTGAAGAAACAAGCTTCGCTTATCTTAAGCGTAAGCGAAGAAATAAACTTTGTCTTTTTTTATACACATCAATACTAGTATTTGTACTTCTTTGCTCACCCCCTGAACAATTCTATTCTGGACAAGTTCTGCACTGTATGGTGTAGGGCAAAGAAGTACCAAGAAAGGGAGCCCTAGTGTTTTTCAAGTTGAGCTTTCTTCGTTCATGCTGTACGAACAGAACTTTCCTCGCTGATACCAGCGAGGTGGCAAACATCTGTTCGTAATCAAATTAGTGTTCGCTCATCAAACTCAAATTTTAAAACACACGGGATTTTATTTAAGATTATATTTATAACAACTAATTTCCTATCTCTACTTTCATCAAGCACTTGACCAACTCAATTAACAGATTAACTAATCTCTGATTAACTTAACATTTCACTCTCGTGATACTATTCGGAAGTGTTGACCGCGGGAGGATATAATTGTAAAATTACTCTTGGAGAATAAGCACAGCTTGAGACTTTGCCTAAGGAAATTATGCTAAAAGAAGCTCAATATTTAGTTTCTTCAGCCAAAACCTTTCGTAGTTAGGGTTTGTGTTCCTATTCTTTTCAGATAATTAGAAAGGATTTTTTATGACAAAGAGTGATGATGTTAAGCTATTAATTGATGATTTGGGGCGTCAACGTTCCTCAGTGGAGAAAAGAGCGGAAAGAATAAGAAAGCAGGAAGAAGAGCTTAAGACCAAGCTTTCGAAAGTTTCCAAAATGACTTTAGGCGAAGCCAAGAAAGTTTTACTGGAGGAAGTTGATAAAGGACTTAAGGAAGAAAAGGCCAAAAAAATTCGCGCCGCAAGCGAAAAGATAGAGCAGGAAGCAAAAGAAAAAGCTCGTGAGATACTTGCGGATGCAATGAAGCATGGAGCAACAAATTACGTTGCCGAATTTACAGTATCATCTGTCAGAGTTCCCAATGAGGAAGTCAAGGGGAGAATTATTGGGAAAGAAGGGAGAAACATAAGAGCTTTTGAACGAGCCACTGGCGTTGAGCTTGAGCTTGACGAGGCAAATGAAATCAGGCTTTCTTCTTTTGATTCAATAAGGCGTGAGGTTGCAAAAAGAGCATTAAAAAGTTTAATAAAAGATGCAAGGATCCAACCTTCTAGAATTGAGGAAGTGGTTAAGCAAACTAAAGCTCAAATGGAAGATGTGCTTTTAGAGGAAGGGAAGAGAATCTCGGAAAAATGTGGTGTATTTAATTTACAAACAGAGATTTTAAAATTAATTGGACGTTATAGATTTAGAACTTCTTACGGTCAGAATCTTGCTCTTCATACTATTGAAGAAACGAAAATCGGGATTGCTGTTGCGAACGAGATAGGTGCGGACGTTGATACCGTTAGAATGGGTTGTTTGCTACATGATATTGGAAAAGTTGTTGTAGACGAGGAGGGTACTCATGTTGAAGCAGGTGTTTCGGTTCTTAAAAAGCATGGATTTTCAAAATCTGTTGTTAATACCGTTGCGGAACATCACGAGGATAAGCCGTTTTCGTCCACAGAGTCGGTAGTTGTTTGGATTGCCGATGCAATATCCGGTGCTCGACCCGGAGCAAGATATGAACCACACGAAGGTTATGTAAAGAGAATGGATAAGATTGAGGAAATTGCAAGAGGATTTAGGGGTGTTGAGGAAGCCTATGCTTTCCAGGCAGGTAGAGACGTAAGAGTTGTGGTAAAACCCGAGGAAGTTGATGATGATGCCTTGACTGTATTGGCACATGATATTGCGAAAAAACTTGAGAAGGAAGCTGAATATGCTGGGGCGATAAAAGTAACCGCAATTAGGGAAGTGAGAGCAAGTCAAACTACCGGGGCGAAATAGTTTTTTCCCAAGAACTTGACATTTTTTGCACTTTATTCTATCCTTCAAGGCAGAAATGACAAAAAGACAATTGATCGACGTTGTTGCAAGAAAAGCACATCTTACAAAAAGAGCTGCAGATGAGGCAGTAGAGGTGATGCTTAATGAAATTGGGAGAACTCTCAGTAAGGGAGAAAAAGTGGTTCTCTCGGGATTTGGAACTTTTAGAGTGATTTCGATGAAAGGGAAGACTGTTAAGATTCCAAATACCGATAAACTGGTAACAATTAAGCCTCACCGATCTCCCCGCTTCACTCCGGGTAAGAAACTAAAAAGACAAGTAACCCGATAGAATAAATTACCAACTTTCAAGCTCCAAGTATCCAAACAAAGTAAGTTCTTAGTTATTGGTATATTTAATCCACAAGTTTGGAATTTGGGATTTAGAATTTACCACAAGTGGGTGATATACTTGTGCTGATGAGAAAAAAAGATGATAGCACGGAAGAAAAGCTTGAGGAAAAGGCTATCATTATTGAACACCTGACAAAGAATTTCGAAGCTACAGTAAAGAAAAAAGGTCTAAGTGGAAGTGTAGCTTCATTGTTGTCTCCAAAGAAAAAGATAGTTAGGGCACTGAGAGATATTACTTTTCAAGTAGAGAGGGGAGAATTGGTTGGATTTATCGGTCCCAACGGTGCCGGAAAAACCACAACTCTAAAAATTCTTTCGGGCCTTCTCTATCCCACCGCGGGATTTATTCAAGTACTTGGTTTTGATCCGTGGAATAGAAAGCCGGAATTTTTAAAGCAAATTTCACTTGTAATGGGACAGAAGAATCAGCTTTGGTGGGATTTGCCGGCAATTGACACTCTTGAACTGAATAGGGCAATTTATGAAATTCCTAAAAAACGATATGTGAATGTGTTGGATGAACTTACGAGTCTTCTTGAAGTGAAAAAATTGCTTAATGTTCAAGTACGAAAATTATCTTTAGGGCAAAGAATGAGGTTGGAACTTGTCGCGGCATTACTACACGAACCTAAAGTACTATTTTTAGACGAACCAACCATTGGTCTTGATGTTGTTGCACAGCAGAAAATGAGAGATTTTCTTTATGACTACAATAGACGTCGTAAGGCAACGATTCTTTTGACTTCTCATAATATGGATGATCTGATTAATTTGGCAAAAAGGGTGGTTATTATCGATAAGGGGGAGATTATTTTTAACGGAGAACTTAAAGAGTTAATAAGTCAATTTGCAAAAGAAAAACTTATTAGTTTGTATTTATCAAAACAAGCCGATATAAAGAAATTTGAAGAAATTGGGGAAATTAAAAAACTTGAATTTCCTGAAGTAGTATTATCGGTCCCCAGAGAAACAGTTGCAGTTGCCTCCGCCGAACTGTTGCAACATTTCCCGGTTGCCGATTTGACAATTGAGGAAGAACCCGTCGAATCAATAATAAGGAGGGTTTTTAAGGGAGAAAGAATTAGTCGATCCAAAAGGAAATGAAAAATCCGGTACTTAAAAGATTAAGTAGATATTTCGCTGTATTTAAAATTTCTTTCCACCAGGAATTTGCTTACAGAGTAAGTTTCATAATGTGGAGAGTGCGGAATATTTTTCAGATATTTATAGTGTTTTTTCTCTGGGATACTGTTTTTTCAACACAGGGGAGGGTAATTTTCGGTTATGACAGAACTAGAATGTTGACTTACGTTTTCGGACTTATTATTGTCCGAGCTTTTGTCCTATCCTCAAGGGCAGCTGATGTGGCCGGACATGTCGCGCGAGGAGAGCTGAGCGATTACTTAATAAGGCCCATTGACTATTTTAAGTATTGGTTCACAAGAGACTTGTCCAGTAAATTTCTAAACATTTCATTCGCGTCAGTTGAAACGCTTGTACTTTATTTAATTTTACGTCCTCCTTTTTTCATTCAAACAAGTCCCTTTTCGATTGTAAGTTTTATCTTATCAATAGTTTTGGCAATGCTGATTTTTTTTATGCTTCTTTTTATTGTCAATTCTGTACCGTTTTGGGCACCCGAGATGGGTTGGGGAAGTCATTTTTTGCTGACCGTAATATTTGTCGAGTTTTTATCAGGAGCTCTATTTCCTTTAGATGTTTTGCCCATTGCTTTTCAAAACATACTAAGCTTTACTCCATTCCCTTACCTTATCTTTTTTCCGCTACAAATATATTTGGGTAAAGTTGGTACAGCTATTTTGATAAAAGGAATATTGGTATCAGCCGCATGGGTTTTCATTTTGTGGTTAGTAATGAAGAGTGTTTGGAATAAAGGACTTAAGGCATATCAAGCATATGGGAGATAGCCATTTTGGCTATTACCAAAATGAAATTTCAAATTTCCAATTTCCAATTAAATCAATGAACTACCCCACCCTCCATTTTGTTACAGGTGGGGTATCCCGTTGGGCAAGTTCGTTCGCTGCTTCGCTTCATCCCCACCCTGTCAGGTGGGATATTCGCGAAGTTCGTATAAAGAAGAAATTTAGTAAACCCAAAAAGATTATTGAGAAGATAAAAATTTTGTATCTAAAGTTGGCATTAACTCTGAGAGGTCGAATTTCGGATTTTGGAAAAGCATTATACAGGTTTTACCAAAAATATTCGGAAGTATTTTTATTGGAAATCAGAAAACGGAAAACCGATAAGCCGATAACCGAAACCCTACTAAATTCGCTTAAAAGACTTGGGTATTATATGCGTATTTGGTACATGATGAGTAAAAACTCATTTTTGATGGTTTTGTCGCAAAAAAAAGTGTTATTAATATTTTTGTTGGGCAAGGTACTCAGATTTATATTTTTCATGACTTTTCTGTTTTTTTTAGTAAAGGGAGCAAATAGATTAGCAGGTTACACTGTCAATCAAACGATTTTTTTCTTTTTGACTTTTATGGTTATTGATACAACCTCTCAATTTTTCTTTCGAGAAGTATATCGCTTTCGTCATTTGCTCATATCGGGTGATTTTGATTTAGTATTAACAAAACCAATTAGCGCGCTATTTAGGGTGTTGATGGGAGGAGCCGACGTAATTGACCTAATTACAATACCCCCACTATATGCAATAACAATTTATTTTGGAAGTCTTCTTGCACCGAATGCTTTCCAAATCTATTTATACTTTACTTTACTCATAAGTGGTTTTCTCATTGCAACGGCATTTCATATTATTGTCCTTTCTTTGGGAATAATTACTTTAGAAGTTGACCACACGATAATGGTCTACCGAGATGTGACTAGCATGGCGCGTTTCCCGGTGGATATTTATAAACAACCACTTCGTGGAGTATTAACATATCTGCTGCCAATTGGCATAATGATTACCCTACCTGCAAAAGCTTTTATGGGGTTGGTAACTCCTTTTGGAATCTTTGTTAGTATTTCGTTTGGTATTCTTACACTTTATTTAGCCGTGAGGTTTTGGCGTGTTGCTTTACAAAGATATACCAGCGCCAGTAGTTAATATGGAAAAATTACTAATTATTTGCGGCCCAACAGCTACTGGAAAAACTAAATTGGCACTCCAGTTGGCCGAAAAGTTCAATGGGGAGATTATTTCTGCTGATTCGAGGCAGGTTTATAAACACATGGATATTGGGACAGGCAAGGACTTACCTGTAAATTCGAAATTAGAAATTAGAAATTCGAAATTAGGCGGAGCCTACAAAGTAGGCGGAGTCTATGTCTGGGGTTATGATTTGGTATCACCAAAGAAGGAGTTTAGCGTTGCACAGTATGAGAGAACTGCAAGGTTAATAATAATAGGTATTTGGGGAAGAAAAAAACTTCCGATATTGACTGGCGGGACGGGGTTGTATATAAAAGCAGTTATTGATGGTATCGAGACGGCTTCAATTCCAAAGAATGTAAAGCTAAGAGAATCGTTAGAAGACAGAACGGTTAAGGAACTTTTTGAGATGCTGTCTAATATAGACCCGGTAAAAAGCGCCTCATTAAATTTGTCTGACAGAAAGAACCCAAGGAGACTTGTTCGAGCAATTGAAATAGCCCAACACAATTTGAGTGGTAAAGCTAAAAAAAGACAAACTGCTTTAAAAGCCAATATTTTAATGATTGGACTGGCAGTACCTAAGAAGATATTAGATGAAAGGATCAAAGAAAGAGTGAAAAAAAGGATTAATCGGGGAATAGAAAAAGAGATTGAAAAATTACTTAAAATGGGAGTTAACTGGAATATGCAGTCAATGAACACTTTAGGGTATAAGCAATGGAGAGAATATTTAATAAGTAAGAAGACGAAAAAGGAAGTTATAGATAAATGGATAAAAGATGAGATTCAGTATACGAAACGCCAAAATACATGGTTCAAAAAAGAGAAAAGAATACAGTGGTTTGATATATCAAAGCGCACTTATAAAAAAGATATAGAAACGGAAGTTAAAAAGTGGTATCCTCAGGAGTAATAAGTACTAATAACCCAATAAATACAAATAAACCAATTGGAAATTGGTGCTCATTTGAAATTTAACATTGGTAAATATTTAAGCAAAGCGAGTCATGCCTAGAAAGATTGAAATTTCTCATAGAACTATAGTTTTCACAGCAGTATTAATATTGGCGTATCTTTTTGTTTCAAAAGTTGCCGATATTATTTTGCAGTTTTTTGTTGCTCTTCTGATAATGACGATTCTCAACCCTCTTGTCACCAGACTTTCGAAGTATAAGATTCCAAGAGCAGCTTCCGTTCTCCTTGCTTATTTAATATTATTTGGTGTAATTGGATTTACGATTTCTGCTATTGTGCCTCCTTTGGCTGATCAGACAACTAGTTTTATAAACAGTCTCCCAAGGTTTTTGGACAATTTGGGATTTTCGTTTGTCTTTAGTGACCAAGTAATACAACAATTAGTTGCTCAGGTGGCGGCACTGCCTTCCGAAGTTGCGAAATTAACTGTTTCAATATTTTCAAACATTGTTGCGGTTGTTGCGGTTTTAGTATTTGCTTTTTACATGCTTCTGGAGAGAGATAAATTGGATGTTCAATTGGGATATTTATTCGGACAAAAAAGGAAAAAGGAGGTCGGCAAATTTATTGATTTGCTTGAGCGAAGTCTTGGAGGTTGGGCAAGAGCGCAATTGACATTAATGTTGATTATTGGATCAACAAGCTACATAGGTCTTAGATTAATTGGTATTCCTTTCGCACTTCCGCTGGCAATTCTTGCCGGTATCTTGGAAATAATTCCCTACATAGGTCCAGTTGTGGCAGCAATTCCGGCCGTGCTTATCGGATTTGGACTGTCACCACTACAGGGGATTGCAGTTGCTGCTCTTGCTTTTCTGATTCAACAGCTCGAAAATTATTTATTTGTTCCAAAAATTATGCAAAAGTCAACCGGGGTTAGTCCAATAGTAACGCTTTTCGCATTAGCAATTGGCTTTAGGTTGGCAGGTATTGTGGGGTTTCTGATTGCGATTCCTGTCTTTATTACATTGAGGCTAGTCGTTGCAGAATATTATTTTTCAGGTAAGCTTAGTGAAACAGACTTCGTTTAGCGTTGGTGTTACCGGAAGTTATACTTTATTCATTTTGCCAAAACTCCTTCCTTAAAGGAACTCTTTTAGCCTTGAAAGTAATTGAATTTAATATGGGATTTTGATATAATATGTGTGCTCTGGAAGAAGGACAGTCGCCACGTTCATGTAAATGAATGTGGAGGAAAGTCCAGGCAGCTAAAGGCAGGGTGCGCGGCGTAAGCCGTGATCGGTAACGACTAGTCCCGAAGATTGAAAGATCCAAGGGGGGATAGGGAATTAACCCTTTCCTAGAGCAACAGAGACGAGTTTTGCTCTTTTTAATTGAAAGAGCAGGAGTGAAACGGGCAATCCTCCCTGCTGCAACCTACGAACAAGATTGTTTAGGCGCCTTTCCTAGCCCTCGCTGAAGTTTTTGTACGGAAGCGGGCCAATCTTAAAGATGGGGCGAAGATAAGCATAGCTTGTCATAATAGATAAGCGTAGCTTGCGATTTACGATCAAAAGCATAGCTTGTCAAAAGATAGATGACTGTTTAAAAACAGAACCTGGCTTACTCACTTCCAGAGTACAAAGAGTCCCGCATTAGCGGGACATTTTGTTTTTACAGATAGTGGAGAACAAGGTTCTGTGGAGCAGGTTCTTTTGTTTTCTTGAATTTTGGTTGGAAATTAGGGAGAATTAAGGTAGAGCTTGGTTATCATAAAAGAAAAGGGGCTTGCCTCGCCGTAGCCCGATGGATAAACACTCCATCGAAAATTGCGAACAGGGTTAATAGAGAAACCCTCCTTCGCACAAGGCTATGGAGGGCGAAGGGGGGTGAATAATAATGCGTAATGTATCTACTTGGCAAGGTGCTTTGACAACTTCGTGGGGAAGCGTTTGGTCTCCCTTCATGGTTTCTTTACCGAAAGTGTTTGGGGCAGTTATAGTTTTTATTATCGGTTTGATTCTGGCGTATTGGGCAAAAAGATTTACGGTCCAAATACTAAAAACTTTAAACATTGAAAAGGTATCCGAATCTTTAGGGGTTGATAAGTTTCTAAAGAAGGCTGATGTAAAACTAAATTTGATGGAGCTTGTTGGATCATTTATTAATTGGCTTGTTGTCTTTGTGTTTTTCCTAGCTGCTGTTGATATTCTCGGACTTAGCGCTGTATCGAGAATACTGACGAACATTTTGGGTTATATCCCTAATGTTATTGCTGCAGCTCTTATATTTGGGGCGGGTTATTTTGTAGCCGGAATAGTCGATGGTGTTGTGCGGGGAGCATTTGCATCAGTTGACCACGACATTGCAAAGCCTGTTGGCAAAATCGCTCGATGGCTTTTGATAATAATTTCCTTTTTTGCAGCAGTAGACCAGCTGCAAATTGCACGAGGCTTAATTACTACATTTTTCCAGGGACTGACATATACAATTGTTCTGGTTGTTGGTCTATCTGTCGGATTAGGAGCAAAGGACTTGGTTTCAAAGGTTCTTGATGATTGGTATGAGAAGATCAAGAAGTAAATTTGGTAGAGTGAGGTAATGAAGCTTACCCAGCACGGCCTCCCGCTCGGAGAGAGAGGTTTGGGGTTTTTCTTTTCAAGAGGAAGATCGCCTTTGGTGAGAGAATATCACCTTCGGAGAAAGGTTGCGTTCCTTGCAGTCTGTGCTGCAAGGTTCTCACGAAGTGAAACATTTAAGCTCATTATTGATATGCCGATAACTTGTGCTTTGATATATATAGTCTTCATTCGCTATAATCAAATAGTAGCCGGGTAGTTTATTCAAACTCCGGTGTAACACCGGAGGAGTGAACAAACAAAGTTTATTTACCTGGTGATTTATTGTACTGCCCGATGAAACTTTCAAGCGATACACTAAAAAAGATAATAGTAGGCTCCGGCTTTGTTTCCGAAAAGGATTTTGATAACGCTGCAAAAACAGCATCCGAGCTGGATAAAAACGTAATAGATTTATTAATATTTAGGGGCTTTATAAATGAAGAAACAATTGGCAAGTTGGTTTCCGAGCATTTTGCCGTTCCGTATGTGAATTTAAGAAACCAGGAAATTCCGGAAAAGATACTTTTTCTCATTCCGGAAAAAATGGCGCGCACATATAGAATCATACCTTTTAGAGAAAAAGACGGAAAGCTTCAATTGGCAATGGAGAATCCTGAAGATTTTGAAGCTCTTGAATTTGCAAAACGTCATACGGGTCGAAAAGTTGATGTTTATTATGCAAGTAAGGATGATTTGAACAAAACACTCGGTCTTTATAAGAAAGGCATAAAGGAGGATTTTGAAAAAATTATTTCCGAGAATTTAAAAAAAGCCGAGCCGGGAGAGGAGGACTTGGCAAAAGCAGCCGAAAAAGTTCCGATTGTAAAAATATTGAATACGATAATGAGTTATGCAATGGCGGAGGAGGCTTCAGATATACATATTGAAACAATGGCAGAGGAAGTCGTCGTGCGCTTTAGAATAGACGGGATTCTAAGAGATATATTAAAACTACAACGTGGGATTGAGTCTGCTTTGGTGGCAAGAGTTAAAATATTATCAAATTTAAAAATTGATGAACACAGAGTTCCGCAGGATGGCAGGTACAAATTCACTGTTGATGGGGATATGGTTTCTTTGAGGATTTCAATTATCCCCGGATTTTATGGCGAGAATGTGGTTATGCGTCTTTTGAGAGAGACTAACAGGCCTTTGAGTTTGGAGGAATTGGGATTGTCTGGAAGTAATTTGGAGCTTGTAAGATCAAATGTGACAAAACCTCACGGAATGATATTGGTGACCGGCCCCACCGGTTCGGGTAAGACTACAACTTTGTATTCGGTGCTGAATATTCTGAATACTATTGAAGTTAAAATATGTACTATTGAAGACCCTATTGAGTATGGGATGAATCGTGTGAGTCAGATACAAGTTAATCCCAAAACCGGGCTTGATTTTTCATCCGGATTAAGATCACTTTTAAGACACGACCCAGACATTATCATGGTAGGTGAGATTAGAGATGAAGAAACGGCAAGTATCGCAATTCATTCCGCTTTAACTGGGCATTTGGTTCTTTCGACTCTTCATACCAATACAGCCGCAGGTGCTTTTCCGAGATTTTTAGACATGGGAGCCGAGGATTTTCTTTTAGCTTCTACCATTAATGTTGTTTTGGCCCAAAGATTGGTTAGAAAAATTTGCACCAGTTGTATTGTTAAGTATTCACCTGAAAAAAATGTTATTGATAAGCTGTCGAAGGAGTTGGGTGCAAGTTTAGAGAAACAGAAGTTTTATAAAGGTAAAGGGTGTACGAAGTGTAATAATAAAGGTTATTCCGGAAGGATAGGAATATTTGAGGTTCTAGGAGTGACGGAGAAGATTCGCACTCTTATAACACAAAGGTCCTCAAGCGACGAGATCCAGAAACAGGCAGTAACTGACGGCATGGTGACAATGCTTGACGACGGTTTGAATAAAGTGTCCTCAGGTTTAACCACAATAGAGGAAGTTGTAAGAGTTGCCAGGGAATCCTGACAGAAGAGTTGTAAGAGGGACATAACCCGTTTCACGGGAATTTTCAATTTTCATACGCGAAGCGTCAGGCTCTGCTTTAGTCGAAGACCAAGCTTTGCTTTAGTCGAAGACCAAGCTTTGCTTTAGTCGAAGACCAAGCTTTGCTTTAGTCGAAGACCAAGCTTTGCTTATTTTTCAATTTTCAAACAAATTATGCCACTTTATAAATTTAAGGCTAAAGATAAGAAGAATAAGACTGTTGAGGATGTGGTCCAAGCTGCAAACAAGAAGGAAGTAGTCTCTCTCCTTAAATCGGAAAATTATAAAGTTCTCACGATAAAAAGCCTGGAGGGCAAATATAAAGGTTTATTTCTGGGAGGGATTTCAGTTTCGGAAAAAGCAGCTCTTTGTCGCTTTCTCGCTACGATGCTTCGAGCAGGACTTCCTCTACCTGATGCAATAGATATTGTTAGACAAGAAACGCAGAGCAAGAAAATGGAACAAGTACTTTTTGATGCGGCGTTTCATATAAGAAAAGGAAAAACGTTATCTTCGGTTTTCTCAAAGTATAAGACCGATTTCGACTCTGTTTTTTTGACAATGGTCAAAGCCGGGGAGGAATCAGGTACGCTTGAAAAGTCCTTTGATTATTTAGCAAAGCAGCTATTGACAACTTATGAGCTGTCGCAGAAGGTAAAAAGCTCCATGATGTATCCTTTGGTCATACTTGCTGCAATGATGGCAAACGCATTTATTATGCTTGGATTTGTATTACCAAAGATGTCTGAAGTATTTTTGTCTTTGAACGTTGAGATACCGACGGTTACGCGATATGTATTGATTGTTGGAAAGACCGTTGGAGAAAACTTGGCCCTCACTTTCGGGATATTTTTCCTATTAATGTTTTTAGTAGTTGTGTTGTTCTCGGTACGCTCAACAAGAAATGCAATTTTTTCCTTTTTCGTAAAAATGCCGGTTATTAGGAGAGTGATGACACAATTGGACACTGCGAGGTTCGCAAGAACTCTTTCGACATTGCTAAAAAGTGGCGTACCAATAATGGTTGCACTTGACGTATCTTCGGATGTTCTTAAGCAGCCGAAGTTGAAATCTCAAGCGAAAAAATTCAGCGAAGGGGTTGCTAAAGGAGAGTCCTTGTCGGACGTTCTATCTGATCAGAAGGGATCTTTTCCGGTAACAATGACACAGACAATACAAGCCGGTGAAAAAACAGGAAGCTTGGAAGTTGTATTAGAGGAACTGGCAAGTTTTTATGAAATGGAAGTTGATTATAGTCTTAAAAGAGCAACTGCATTACTGGAGCCACTATTGATGCTTATTATTGGTATTGCCGTTGGAGGAATGGTTATCCTTCTTATTACTCCGATTTACAGTATTGTCGGAGGGCTTGAAGGGTTATAAAAATAATATGCGTACTAACAATTTGATACTTGTTGCCGCAGCTTCAGTATTATTTGTGATTTCCGGGACTCTAATAATTAGGGGGGTCAGAGATTATTATATTAAAAGGGATTTGAAGAATAAAGATGTGGTAACGGTGAATAGGGATGGAGAAAGAGATGAGGAGGTGGAGTTATCCGGATATTTTGAGGGTTATTATGAAAGTGATGAAGACCCTGACTCCTACCTGCAAAATGACCCATTTCGTGATATTTGCAGTCAGTTTGAGGCGGAGGAAGGAACTGTCGTGGTATATTCAAACATTGTTTGCTTCAAATAGTTACTCCTCTTTCCAAGACAAAAGTTGATATTGTGTCGCAGGGAAATACCCTGGGGGATCACTAGCAGCATCGGGGTTAAAGGTTAGCTCGGATTTTACAAAGCCGGATGCAGGAATTCCCGGTCCGCTTGAGAAATTCCAGTAAGAGCGGTCACGACTAACCATCGTACCGAAAAAGGTGAATTGATTTTTGTTTTTATCGCTTCCTAATGATTTGCAATCGGTAACACCATAATGATGTCTGATTATTCTTCCCTGATGGGCTATGAATGAGCCCTCTAAATTGAAGTAATCCGGAACATCGCGTGTAAAAATAATATCATCATAGCTAATCAGTCCAAGATTGTTTGTTTCGTCCTGTGCCTCATATACAAGATCATTTGGCAAGTAAGTGTAGGTTGTATAACTTCCAAGAGGGAATTTTGCTACAGCAATAGTGACTTCCCCGTCAAGAGTTCCCTCCACCCAAAGAGTATCTTCAACAAAAACCGTTGGATAATCGGTAACCGGATAACTTCCCATTAGCACTTCACTAAGTATTGTTTGATAGAAATTCTCACAACCCCTTTCAGGTGAATAACCTTTGATGTAGTCGGTGCCTGTTACTTCATATACACTAAATGTCCCATCCGCCGAAAACACTATATGATATCCTTGCTCTCCCGAGGGTCCGAGATACAAACCTTCCGACTGAGCAGCTCCTTTTATTTGACTAAAATTGACAGCTATTCCGTCAAAGTCTATTGGAGGAACCGGAAATTCCCATAGAGCTTGGTCTTTTCCGGATCCCCAGACACCGGGCTTTTCAGTCGGGTCTTTACAACCGCTTTCCACACCGCAAGTATATGTTTCTTTGGCACTTTGCACAGTTGAATTACTCGTTCCATCCATTCTTATTCCTCCATTTGAAAAGAGAGGGCCGTTAATAGTTATATCATTTCCGAACCATAAATTAGTGTTGTGAACGAATGCGAAGGCGGTAAGGTTTACCTTACCATACCGTGCCTCTATGGTTCTTGTCACTTTAGGGTGTTGATCTGTCCAAGCGGTAGAGCGAATTGTAACAACCGGGTCTGCTTGTGTTGGTGGTGTAATGTCTAGGCTAAATTTTCCAACGAGTCCCCCTTGGGGGTCTTCATAGTCATGAATATACGGACCGTCCGGATCGTCCGTTCCGTCTTGCAAATCACTTGGACTTTTTATTAAGTGCCATTGATAATAGTTAATACCTGCCTCGGCAATATTTAGTGCCTTTTCCGATGATATTTGTCTTTGAGAATAATCAAACTGGAGTGTAAGTATAAAAAGGAGGGCATACACTGCGATAATAAAAGCACTGGCAATCACAAGAAGAGCTGGAGTAACAGTACCTTTTTCGAGTTTCATATTAATTTTCCTTTCAAATTACTTGCTAATTTTCTTTCAACATTCTAATTTGCCCACTGGACTCTAGAGTGAATTCACTACCTGGATCGTCCAGCCTAACGTTTATAGTTAATATTACTTTAACAACTCTTGTGTCCGCAATTCTATCGACTTCTGTTAAAGGATTGTTTACCGTATCGGTTGGCCAATCCTCATTGTAATAGTAAAAGTTGGGTTCTATGCTGCTTACTACATTTTCGGTAAGGACTGTCTCCGTTTCCGTGCCTTCCGGGTAAGAAATTGGGCCTCCGCTTGGTTCAATTATCCCCTTAACTAGCTGGTTCGCACTTAGTGTATATCTGACTCGCTCGACATCTCCGTCATAGTCGATATCGGAATAGAATGTTATTTCCTTATCTCCTGTGGCAACAAGTGGGTAGGATCCTTCGTCACTTTGTCTTGCATCTCTTAACTCTTTAACGAATTTTGAAACAATGAGGTTGGAATCTTCAATATTTGCATAATTCCTCCACGCGGTTACCTGGTTTTGACTGAACATGTATTGCATACCTAAAAATCCTGCGCCGAGAATTACTAATATAGCCGACGAAACCAAAACCTCTATTAAAGTGAAACCGTTTCTTTGCACATTTTTATCTTTCATCATATATAAAATTCATTTTATTACATCGGCTGCAAGCCGAATAGCCCGAGGCTCTGCCCTCGGGGGCGAGGCGCCGCTCCGACGAAGTCGAAGTAGCGCAGCCACGTAAGACAGGATACCCCACCTCCGTGCTTGGGGAGGATGTCATTCCGGGCTGAGAATAATTTCATTCTGGGAATTCCCATTTACACCGACGCTTCCACTCGAATTAAAATATCCTGATGCCGTTGCTGTGTAATCATGTGTTTTGTTTTCTAGATTCGGAAAGAAAGCCTGGCCAAAATCCGGAGCGTCTTGCAGTCCGGAAGTTTCTTCCTCGTCATAACTTCCGGATGTCAGGTTGATGTAGACATTCTCAATTAAGTTTTGTGAAGGGTCTTTTACGATGTTTAATAAACTATAGTCTGAATGTGATTCCGTTGAAAACGTATAGTCCAAGCTGCTGTCGGGTAGCAAATTAAGTGCCAAAAGAGGCGAATTCCCTGCGATATCATAGCTTGTAACTTCCGGCATAAAGACGTAGTAGTTATCCCACTCGAGATTAACAATTGCGATGTTTCCTCCATCGTCTGTAGAGTGAACTTCATCGTATTTGTAAACAAATTGAGCAAGTGCGTCTGTGCCGATAATTTTTGACCCTCTTAATCTAAAGCTCACATTAGATTGTGCGGTAAATCCACTTTCTCTATTTGAAACGGATGACACATTTAATGTTGCCGTTTTGTCTATCGAGAAGGTTACTTGTGTGACATCTCCTTCAATAACACTTACATGCGGTTTAAGAG
>Ga0209976_10000388_pt1 | contig 30592 bp, 17 predicted proteins | sample SumtaG_FD_182806 | JGI IMG/M metagenome (GOLD analysis project Ga0209976, IMG submission 182806) | Deep subsurface microbial communities from Indian Ocean to uncover new lineages of life (NeLLi) - Sumatra_00157 metaG (SPAdes) (version 2) | ecosystem: Environmental > Aquatic > Marine > Oceanic >...
TTTTTTTTTTTTTTTTTTTTTCCATCCTTTTTTATTTTTTTTTAAAAAAAAAATAAACATTTTCCAAAAAAAAAAAAAAAAATCATGGGAGTTGATAAATCTAAATGGAAAAAAAAGTTCATTAAAAACCATAATCAATTAAGAAAAAGTGTTATTTATAAAAAAGATGATATTCATTTTGTTAAACAACTAATTGAAAAAAAAGATCAGAGAGTTTTCATTAATGATGGAAGTATTGATTTTGAAGAGGAATTAAAAATGTCTAACGTTTTTTTTAAAAGAACTGATGGACATTTTATTTTCAATAGATTGACTAACCACATCAAACCTTATTTAAAACCTTATTTAAAAGGAAGTGGTATTCCGGTTATTGACTGCATTCCTGTTATTGTACAAATTTTAGATAAACATTATCGCCCTCCAATGAAAGATATTGATTTGACTAGATGTTACAGGAAAGATAGTAAACTTTTTAGTGAAGTTTCTGATGCAAACTTCCCACTTGCTTCTCATCCTCTTAAAAAACAAGTTTCTAAACTTGAAAGTGTGTCAAGGAAACTCAAAAAAAAAATTAAAAAGGCTGAAAATGATATACTTTACCTTAAATTAAAATTAAAAAAGGATAAAGCAGGTTTAAAAAGATTAGGAATTAAAAAGAAAACGTTCAATACTTCTACACGTAAAACTGATAAAAAAAACATTCTAAAGATTCAAATTAAGCAAATTGAATTAAAGAATTTGGTTCTTGAGCGTAGTAAGATAGAAGGATCTATCACCAATATTTTTAAAAAAAATCCTGCTGATGTTTGGGTATTGGGTAAAGGTAATCCAGATAATAGGAAAATGGTTTATAAATACCTTACAGATAAATGGAGAGCATTTTTACAAAAAGAATTAGCAGTTGGTCAACTTTTTATTCTTGATGGTGCTGTTGTTAACCACACGGATGAATTTAAACACGAGTACTGTGCTTTACAATTCAGAAGAAAAATTGGGGGGGCATTTGAAGAAACTGTATTAGAGTGTAATAGAGCAGTTGGATCTCAAATAGGTGAAGGGGAGCAGTCAATAATGTATTACATAAACACCCTCATAACTAAAAAAAGGGCTAATAGATTTATTGTTAGAAGTACTGATACTGACCTAATTACTTATATTGGGAAAAACTGGAGACATTTTGAAAAAATCAGGGTTGATAAATCTCCAATTAACATAATTTTAAGATGTAAAAATTTTTATTATAGAACTGATAAATGGAGAAAAAAGTTTACCAAGAAGAAAACCGAAGAAAATTCCAATAAGATTTATATTATAAGCTTTTGTAGATTAACAAAAACAATTGAAGAAATGTATCCTGAGCTCGAAGATCCATTGGGTGCATTTTTCACGTTCTGGGGTATATTTTTAGGTTGTGATTTTATTGCTGGTGTACATAAAACCATTCAAAAGCATCATAGTATTGGGTCAAAGAAAGGAGATAAAGAAACTCAAGTTTTTTTAGAATTTTTCTTTTTAAAATTACTTAATTTTAAAGTAAAAAGTGAGAAAGTGAACAAAGATCCTTTATATCAAACAACTTTTATAAAAAACGATAATTTTGAAAATGATACTTATTATAACACTCATATAAATAAGGAATCTGTTTTGAATTTATTGAATTTCTATAGACATAGACATGGAATGCCTAATTTTAATGAAGAACAAAGAAAAAAAATATTGATTACATGTAAAAACACCGAATATGTTTCTAATTATATGTTGAATCAATATAGAATTAAAGATGCTGAAATGAGAAGATATCCATTCCCACCATGTCATTTAACAAATGATGATAATGAAAGTATATTTGGATATGTAAAAAGTGCTGGCGGAAAAATTATTCAAGAATTATAATTAAAAAAATTATTTGGTTGAAATTTTTTATTTAGAATATTGAAGTTCATTTAAAAGAGTGTTAAAACGTATTATATACATATTCTAACTAAGTACTAAAAACTTCTTCTTTGCGTCTTCTTCAGATTTAAACACTCCTAATAGACTTTGGTTTTCTAACAGTGTATTAATAACGCCCTGTTTACGATATTTTGCATTTTCTGGTGCTAACCTAAAATTCTCTGGAAATACGTTCATAATCTTAAATAGAATCTTGCCCAATATAACAATAACATTTAATATAAAGTATATACTAATCGATAATAAAATCGATACTCTCTCTGTTGCAACAATTCTCCAATCAAGGTTAGAATGGTTTAAAAAATATGAATTTTTAAAAAACGCCAAATATGATATTAATAAACATATTTTATATAAAAATGGCTGAATTGAAAAAACAAAAACCTCAGGATACCAAATACCAGGACTCCGAATCATATCTTTAGCCAATAATTCACCACCTCTCATTTTAATTATTCTTTTAGTATTTATATAAATAAGGAATGATGTCCCAACAAAAATAATAACTGATTCTATAACTCCGATTAAACCAACAATAATACCAAAAACCCAATTATTTGCAGTGGTTAAAAAATGAAACCCGATCGAATCAACCACAAAAATTATAATTATACCAACAGTCCAAAGAAATATTTCTGCTCTATAAATATAACCTTTAAACAGTGTTTTTATTTTTTCTTGTTTGATTTTTTTAGATGGTGGACGAATGCCCATATAATTTATCATTTTAATAATGTTAGTCACGTCACAAATTAGAAAAACAATAACAATTCCAGCATAAGCCTCGAGATGTTGAACTTTAAACCATTCAAATGGTGGCGCTGTTATTTCTCCAAACACTCCAATGAACGCGGCAACAGTAGAATAAATTCCAACGTTTTTCATAAACCCAGGCATTAAAGCACAGATAAGTTGTCCAAGGTTTACCAATGAATATAATAATACAATAAATATAGCCATTTTTTTTTTTCGATGAATATATTTAGTAAATATACTATTAAAGATAAAGACAATCTTTTAAAAGAAGTATAAATATTTTTTTTGATAATAATTAGGTTTATTGTTAATTTTTTTTTTTAATCAAATAGTACGATATTTTATTATAAAAAGTTTAGGACATAATTAAAAAAAAAAAATGAGCGATCCAATGCAGATAGGTGATGACTTTATTTTAGAACAAGATTTTGATGATATTTATCAAAATAAGGTTTATACAACTGAAAATGATAAAAGAATAATTAACGAAAATAAAAGACAAGTATTTGGTAAATTTTTTTTTGTTGGTGATGAAACAACTTCCCTTGAAAATTTACGTATTTTACCAAATGTTTCTTTAATGAATATTCTAAATAATGCCGTTGCGCTTAAAAAATGGGTAATTATTATTTATCCATTTGATGTTCCAAATTTAATTTTTAATTATGATGAAAAACAATTTTTCACAGCAAAAATTAAAAATTCTGAAAATTTGAAATTTATTGAATCCCTTGATGAATATTTTGATTTTAAAGATGGAAAAAAATTTGAAGATGGGATAAAAAAGTTTGTAGAACAAACAACATATTTTGACATTGATACATCCGAAGATGTTAATGTACAACATCAAAAGTTTCGGAAAATTGGAATATCCAGTAAACCAAAAGTGTCAGTTAGGGTGTCTTTAAAAAATATGGCAATTGAGGGTTCATATAAACCAGGGGTTTATATTTTATTTACAGATTTTTATCGTTTTTGGAACATCTTTCAAGAAAGATACAATATTCCATCACCTGGTGTTGAAAATGGCTTAAAGGAGGTTTTTAAAAAGGGGACATCCATAAAGATTGAAAAATCGCCTTTAGAACTTTTAAATTTTTATATTGTAAATTATATTGAAGATGTGATAATTCCACCTGATTTTGAGGAATTAAACCCACAACCACAATTAGATAAAACACCTGAGTTTTTTATTGTTATTGTTCCATTTATAAAAGCTATATTCACGCGCTTGTATAAATATGAACAAAAGTTAGATTCTTTGGGGGAAAAAAGACTTGAATTTGCTGTAGTTCCTAGATCTAGGGATAAAATATATAAACTTTTTAAAGATATAACGGATAGAAACACATATTTAATGTTTAAAAACATGACAAAGTCCTTTAACAATTTTAACAACTCCCTTTACTTTGGAACCATATCAAACAGATTTGATGTTGCTGTTAAAATTGGGAATTTCCCTGATCTTCAGAGATTTTTAAGATTTTATAAGTATGAATCGTTTCAAATTTATAGTAGAATTAACATAATCTATAAGATTATTACTCAATATAGTTTCTACACAAGAGATAACTGGAGAATTAAATTTGAAGTTTATAAAAATATGGAAATAAATTGGGTTTTAAAATCTCTAGATATTAATTTGGGGTATATTCCATTTGTAAAAACTAAAAATATGCCCATGATTTATCAAAATGTTATCAATCAATACATAAAAAGAGGTGATAGAGGGTTTAAACCTGGTAGTATAAAAGGAAATCTTATTGATACTATTTATACATTCCCAATTTATCTTGAAAATATTTTATTTGATAATTTAATGTTTCAACAGTTTAGTCGAGGACTTATTGGAGAAAAATATTTTGACTGGTTAAAAAGAGGTGCATCTTTATCAAAGGAACCTAGTGGTTTTTTATATGATAAAAAAATTCCATTAAAAAATTCTATTGTTAATTGGCTAGAGTATAAGTTTGGTATTTACTTGAAACAAAACAAGCATGTTTTATTTGTAAACATCAGGTCTAAAAAAGAATTCAAGGATAAATGGATTTCTGGTAAAATGAGTTCTATAGACAAATTCATGTTTTTTTATCAGTTATATTTAACTGATAATTTTATCAAGATGTTAAAATGGCCTAAAAGGGGTTTATTCCCATTTTTGTCAGGAATTACAAATGAAAGATTTTTTGATGGAAGTATTGTTATTAATAAAAAAAAATCTATTCAAAACTTGAATGAATGGGAACTTGACATAAAAGTTGAATTTAATTTTTTACAAAGACTTATGAGATTTTATAAAAATATTAAGAACTCTTTTATTGAAATTAAATCTTATTTAAAAAAAGATATTTTAAATTATTTTGATGGTGAAATAACTAAAGTGTTTAATAACGTTGGAACTTACACTATTATTAGAAAAATGCTTAGGCTTATTGGGTTTATTGTCGTTGATTATCAAAATAAGCAATTAATTAGAGAAGTTGAAAATCTTAGAAGTTTGAAATTTTCATTAATTCCTGTAATAAACCCAGTGAAACAATTTTTTAAAGAATTGGAAGATGAGGAGAATATTAAAAAAAGATACGAAAAATTCATAAATGGGGTTTTTAGATTGTTAAAAAATGAATATAAGGAACTATATAAACGAGGGTTTAATTGGCGTGGGCCAAAGCCACCTAGTGGAGATGGTGGAGGAAATGCATTTGATGACTCCTTTAGATTTTTTAAGCCATTTTGGGGTAAACCAAGTGATTTTTTTAAGAGATATTTTGATGGTCCACCAGGTGATAAACCACCTGGTGATGATTCTCCACCAGAATTTCAAAAATGGTGGAAATGGTATTATCCAAATTTTAAAGATTTTAAACACTCGGTTGACCCAATGGATATTGATGACGATCCAAGTGGGGGGTTTAAAAGACAATGGCCACGGGACCCCCCCCCAAGGAAGTTTAAAAGATCAAGACCGCCAAGACCAATGCCACGGGGGGATTTTAAATTTTTTGGTGGAGAAGTTGCTTTTGATTTGACTGGATATACAACCCCGTTTATGCCACCAGATGAATCTCGAATTCGAATAGAAAAATTAAAAGGAAAAATAATAGAGTTAGAGAAAAGAATTGAAAATATATTAGGTGAGGATACCCCACAATATCCTCCCCCCCCTCCACCACCAGATGAATCTCGAATTCGAATAGAAAAATTAAAAGGAAAAATAATAGAGTTAGAGAAAAGAATTGAAAATATATTAAGTGAAGATGTCCAACCAAGGTATGACCCCTTTCTCCCACCGGATGAGAGTGGAATTAAAATAGAAGAATTAAAAGGAAAAATAATAGAGTTAGAGAAAAGAATTGAAAATATATTAAGTGAAGATGTCCAACCAAGGTATGACCCCTTTCTCCCACCGGATGAGAGTGGAATTAAAATAGAAGAATTAAAAGGAAAAATAATAGAGTTAGAGAAAAGAATTGAAAATATATTAAGTGAAGATGTCCAACCAAGGTATGACCCCTTTCTCCCACCGGATGAGAGTGGAATTAAAATAGAAGAATTAAAAGGAAAAATAATAGGGTTAAAAGAAGAAATTAAAAAAGGAGGGGTGGTTAGTAAAAAAGAACTAGATGATATTGAAAAAGAAAAAGAGATTCTTTTTGAAAAAAATGAACAACTTGAGAAAGAGATCGATAATATGAATCAAGAAATGCTTGGTTTAAAAAATTTAATAAATTCGGATCAAGACAATGCAAATAAATTTAGAATTAGAATTAAAGACCTTGAAGTTGAAATAAAAAAGAAAAAGAATTTAATAGATGATCAGAATAATGAAATTGACATATTAAAAAGCAAATCTAACGAACTAGGAAGTCAAATAACTAACTTGAGAATTGTTAATACTAGGTTAAGAGATACAATTGAAAATTTAAAAATTGAAATTGAAAATTTAAAAATTGAAATCGGAAAAGCTGGAAATGAAATCATTAAATTACAGAAAAGGTATAAAATTGTGGAAGATTCGGATAAAGACAAGGCAAATAAACTTAGAATTGAAATTGAAGGTCTTGAATTGGAAATAAAAAATAAACAGGATTTAATATATGCTCGGAATAATACAATTAAAGGATTAATAAATGAATCTAGAAATCTAGGAGCTGTGATAACGAATCTTAATAATAATAATACGGGGTTACAAAGGAAACTTTTAAAATTAAAAAATGAAATTGTAAAATTAAGAAATGCCAAAAACAAATTAAAAAATGATATTATAGGATTAAAAAATGAAATCAGTAAATTACAAAAAGGGTATACCCTTGTGGTAGATTCGGATAAAGTCAAGGCAAATAACCTTAGAATTAAAATTGAAGGTCTTGAATTGGAAATAAAAAATAAACAGGATTTAATATATAATCGAGATAATACAATTAAAGGATTAATAAGTGAATCACAAAAACTAGGAAGTCAGATAAACAAATTGAGAAATTATGGCAATGACGTAACCCTTAAGTTACAATTGAAGAAATCTGAAGTAGAAAGACTAATTAACAATGAAAAAGAATTGAAAAAGCATGAAAAAGGAATGATTCTTAAGTTAACCCTGAATAAAAAGGAAATAGAAAAATTGAGAAAGCATGAAAAAAAAATAATATCTGATGCAACCACGATAATAGCAAAAGAAAAAGAAAAATTGAAAAAGTATGACAAAAACGCAAAAGCGATAATAACTGAAGTACAAGACTTATTAACGAAAGGAAATCGTGAAAAAAAAAAAATGTTGCGTGCAACCGCGATAATGATAGAAGAAAAAGAAAAAATGAAAGATAGTGAAAAAAGAGCACAAGCGAGAATAACTGAAGTACAAAACCTATTAGCGAAAAGAAAAACAGAAAATGATAGAGTTTTGGAAGCATATCATAAAGCAAGGGCAGAGTTAAATAATCTATCATTTAAAGTAAGAGAAAGAGGGGCCGTGATAACAGATTTGACCATTACCGAGACGGTTAGAAATAGAGAAATAGCAAGGTTAGCAAGCTATACCACCTATGATGACATTGTAAAATTTTTTAACAGTCGCATACAGATTAAATCTCAATTATTTGCCGCATTGACAAAGATTAGTAATGAACTTGGCCAGAAAATAACACTTGACTGGTTAAAGGTTCTTATTGGGTTATTCAAAAGATATAATATTCAAATTACATTTACAGTTGAAGCTCTAATATATCTTCTAATATCAATTAAACACGGTTATGAAAGATCTCCAAATTTGGAAATTGAATTTCTTATAAAATTATTTGAAGACGGTATATTAAACCAAAACATAATTATATCAATTTCCAACGCAATCAATCAATGGATATTAAAAAAGAGAAGATTTCCTTATGTACCCTCAGCACCACCTGATATAAATAGAATGTTTAGAGGCCCTCCGATACCGATAAATAATATTGATGGTACATTTAATTATATTGAATCCCTTTATCGTTTTATAGATCCTAGCTTAAGGTCATTAAAGGATCACTCTTTTATGGATTATATTCTTAATGGAATGAGAAAAGCAATAAGTCCTAAAATATCCATCGGTTGGCTTTTTAACGTACTTGAACTTTTTAAAAATGTATTTAAGTTAGACAAGGAAGCTCTTGGTTATTCAATAAATGCAATCATAGGGTTTTTTAAAATGTTAAAATATAAATATCCCGCATTTGATATGTCATTTCCACAATTAAAAAATTATGTGGCTAAAAACCACAAAAAAATCCAATCCCTTCTTTTTTATGAAATATTTCAAGGTGGTTATTCGAGTAATTCAGAAATGAAAACCCACTTAAAGAGATATTTTAAGTGGAGTGATGATGATTTCATGAAGAACTATAAACTTATTTTAAAATTTTTTCAAGAAGAAGTACACCATGATTCAACATGGCAATATATCAATAATTTAATAGTATTATTTTCCAAAACAATTGGACAAGTTGAACTAAATGTTTTTTTTATGTTTATTACTAAATGTATAACCAAATTTAGAAGCTATTTATATAAGCCTTTAAATAAGCCGTTTTTTCCTTCATGGGAAAAATTATTCAGAATTAAAGGAATTAAAACTTTAATTTTAAAGATTAAAGACGATATTGAGATGCATCTCAAGGTTAAAAAAATCGATAAATTTCGAATAGAATATAACCAAGAGGATTTACTAAAGCTTAAAAAAGACATCGCAGAAACTGTTATTCCACAAAAGGGACCGAAGGGGGTTTATCAGGATTTTAAGAGGGGTGCACCATATCCTGATATTTTTGGCACTGCTTATGTTGACCCAGATCCAGAAAGAACAGTATATGGGAGGGGATATGATCCCGTACCAAGTATCATATCAGAAAGAACAGTATATGGGAGGGGATATAATCCCGTACCAAGTATCATATCAGAAAGAACAGAACTTGGGGGGGGATATAATCCCGTACCAAGTGTTATAACAGAAGAAGGAACAGAACTTGGGGGGGGTTTAGATATCTTTAGCCCTCCAAGTGTTATATCAGAAGGAACAGAAATATACGACCCCCTCCCTGAATACGACCCCTTTATTTTAACTGAAGAAGAAAAAGATATTATGGGGACTAAAATGAAATTTATACAAATAAAAACCGGGGGAGACTTTCCTGTTCAACCTAGAAAAAGATATTCAATTGATAAATACGTTACTTTAAGTAAAATTATAAGTTTCATTTCTGTAAATCGTATTATTATTGATAAAGATAGAATAAAAATTGGGGAGAATGTAATAATTAGATCCAATGATTATGGTATGCGCTATTTCAACAAGGGATACAGTGACTTTATTGCTGATTTTGGCAGTAGTTTTAAATCGTTTCTTACATCGTTTGCATCGATTAGTGGATATCCTAGATATATCGCCGATGCTATCCTTCGCAATTTAATGGGTCCTGCGTTTAAAACCGGTGAAATGTTGTTATTTTTTAAGCTTTACAAAAACACTTTTGATAAAGAAAAATCCGCTCTTTTATTTTATAGAAGCTTTATAAATTCTATAATAAATAGTATATTTTTATCAAATCAAATAACTAAGGATGAAAAGTTAAAATACTATGTTTTACAGAAAAAAGAAATCGATGAAGAATATAAAGATTGGAGTGATGTCTTTATTAGTAAGAATTTAACAGACTTGTTTAATTCCAATAATTTTAATAATGATACCGATGGTTTTAAAAATTTGGTTAATTGGATAAAAATATTACCTGATTTTGAAGAGATTTTGATAAACTTGGTTAATTTATCCAAGTATAAAGATTTTTATGTTTTACCAAATATCAACAAACCAAAAGATAATATTAAAAATTTAGATCAAGATGATCAACGTAGATTAGATCCTGAAAATTACATCACTGGATTTTATAAAGTTTACACTGATAAATTCATAAACGATTTCATTGAAAATTCAAAAGTTGATATAACTCATACAAGAGGATTCATAAATGAACCACGTGAATTATCGTTTTTAATTAACCAGAGAGATTTTTTAGATAATTTTAAAAATATGGAGAGTGTTATTCATGATCTAAAAAGGGTTCAATATAGACCACTCGAAAAAGGAGGGGGGTCCTTTCTTTCATCTGATGTATCATTTGATAATATTTTACCAGATTTAATATCATTTTTTAGAAAACACGAGTTTAGACCCAAGCTAGGATTCAATTCAATTGCTTTAAATATCTCTTATCAACTTATAAAATTGTATGATATGATTTACCATGGTCAGACAGTTGCTAAAAGAGATGGATTTTCTTCAATAGAAACTATATTTGATGTTATGAATAGTGAATTTTCAATTTTAAATCAATACCTCCAAAGACAAGAAACTAACTACTTTACTAACTTTAAAACATTACTTGATTTAGAAACTCTTTATAAAAATCAAGCTTTAGAAATTTCCAAAATCAAAAGTGAAAAAGAGTTTTTATTTAGGAAGAAGAAAGCTGTTGAATCAGAACTTGAAAATAAGATACTATCAATAAAGTTTGATAATAGAGGTATTTCACGAACAATTAAATTCCTTCAAATAAATAAAAACAAATCAACTTATAGGCCTATTTACGTCTTTATGCTTAAAATGATTGAAAAAATGTATAGATTCATGAAAAATTATCACGATGTTATTAAGAACGAGAAATATTGTGTTCTAGATTATGTTGGGATTTCTATTGGTGGTAGTCAAAGAATAACGGATTTTAATACTCATTATAAAGATTTATTTCAAATATACGATAAAGAAAAGACACATTGGGGGGAATTTTTCAAGGCGCATAAAGATATTATAGTTATAAAGTATTCTTATGTTGTTAATATGGAGTTTGAAGAAGAAAACATTAAAGATAGATTATTATCTAGTTATTTCTCCAATAGAAAATCTCGAATGAATATTTTTACTCGAGAGCCATACTTTAAAAGGGATACCCAATTGATAATAAAAGAACTTAAAATACTTGGTAATTATCTTCTTGAATAAATATACTGTTTTTTATAATTAATCTTTTAGGTCTTTTATTTAAAGAAAGTGAAAAATTTGATAAAAAAAATGATAAAATATAAATAAATATTGTTTATTTTACAAAAAAATGCTCAAATTACTCATTATGAATCCCAGAAAGCATGAAACTTCCCTTTCTGGATCATGATATACTTCCGGATACTTTGGGCATCCATAATGAGTAAGATTTTCAACTTTAATCTCTCCATAATGTTTAACCTCTTTATACACCACATGCTCCCCCTGCATTCCCAGATCATTAATAAACCTGTTCTCCAAAATAGTCCCCTTTGCGAACAATCTTGTCCCCTTTATCATGTCCTTGACAGTATGGAGAACAGTCTCATATTTTTCACCTGGCCAATCCCATTTAAGCTTATGGATCTTGTGGGTATATTTCCACTGCCTCCTGCATGTATTAGTCATATGTTCCCATGGTGGCATTTGAATTTCGAATGTGTAGAACTCTGATTCGTTATTAAGAGGGTTGACAGTTATAACAGATCCCTTTTTAATCCAGCAGGTGGTTTCTTTACGTTGACTTGACCCTCCAGTGCGCTCAATAATACCCTCCAGGTCGATAACAGCAAAAGTCATGTCCATTTTTTTTTTTAATTTCCGACTTCCGGATTTATCCACCGAAAAATATATGTGCGTCGGGGAAATTAAAAATTGTCACAAAATTAGTTTAGAATGTCCTGGATTGTAGTAAAACACAATCCCATAGTTATTTATCCACCGAAAAATATATGTGCGTCGGGGAATTACATAGGAAATCGGGGAAATACGGAAATCAAGCACAGAAAAAAAACCCTATTTTTAGACCGGAAGTCGGAAATTAAAAAAAAACTTCAAAAAACTTTTAAAAACGATGAACAACCAATTAAATGTACATGTTCAGAAGGATGTTGTAATGCAAGAGGGGAAACCAATGGGTGATAAGATGGTTCTGGATAAGTCACCAGAAAATCCAATTATTCAAACTGCGGTTGGTAGAGGTCGTCAAGTTCCAAGAGCTACTATACCAGGAATAGTTCAGGCAAATGTTAAAACTCTTTCTAGTAATGATTACAAAAAGCTTGTTTGGATTGGTGATGTTCACGACGGAGCTCCATTTGTAGACATTGGTTTAGATATAGGAAACAATAATTTAAAGGCCATGTTTTCTTATATTGATAATCAACGAAAAATTTCATTTGAAAGAAGGAATTATGATGTAGATCCATCTAAGCTCTCTACAAAGAATACCAAAAGCACAATATTTATTGAGTTTAAACTTAGAGAACAATCTATCTTGGATGAGTTACGGTTGGAATTTCAGGAGAATGGTGATAGAATTAAAAACATTTCTGGTGAAAGAGTTTTTATTGTTGAAACTAAAGACATTCAATTACTATTTAATTTTGAAGAAAATTTAAAGGATGATTCCAAGAACTTTATTAGGTGTATTAAGTCTCAGAATTATTCAGGTATCGTCAACATGGCGCCAAAATTCAAAGGAAATATTCTTTATGATAAAACATCTGAAGGCGTTTATAAATATTTTGTTTTAAAATACATTAATGCTGAAAATCTTTCAAATGTTCTTGGTTCTAGGCAAGACAGAGGAGCAAGGATTGTAATAAACATGAATTTACTCATGGATAAATATTATTTGAGGATTGTAGAGGAGATTGTTGGACATGTTGGGTTGTTTATGAGTGAAGAAATTAGAGGATTCAGATTTCCAGGTAAATTAAATGTTAGAATTTATTCAACCGTGCCTTATGGAGTTACACCACATATGCTTAATGAAGATATTGCTATTCAAGAATTTTTGAACAAAAACTTATCTAAGTTGATTTTTGTTGTCAAGAAGAAGCCAGTTGGAGAGTCCCTTGAACTTATAGATAGAAGGTTGGTTGATGTTTTTGAAACTAGTTGTGAGGTTAATAAAGTTAATGTTAAATATCAATTTAAGACCACTTATGAAATGAACGGGTTGATCTATAATATTTTGGCTGATTGTGTTAAACCTGGAAAATATGTGTATTTACTTAAAGATATGGGCTCTTATACCAGTCAAACTAGCTGCTTGTATGTTGAAATTTTTGGCAATGGAAGAAAAATTTTGAGAATATTGAGTTCGACTTGTGTTTATGGTGGAGGGATGTTTTTTGATGAGATTTTCATAAAAGAGTATTGCTCAAAGATGAACATAGAGCATGGAAACTTGGAAATATCATTCTGGAGTAATAGTAGAACCGCGAACAGTAACTTCCATAAATTAGAAAGATTGAAAATTAGTGTTTTGAAGGGGGAAAATGAAAAAACGTCATTTTTTACCAAATTTAGCCACGGTGAGGATGATGAAGATGGTGTTGATATAGTTATTGATCCAAAACAAATATCTTCTATAATTAAAGAAAAGTATCCAGATTTTATTATGGGACCAGATGAGTTTAAAGTTATGAAGTCAAAGGTTGATACTTTTTTGAATTCAGACACAGATGATTCTAATTTCAAAGTTTTGCTTTCTGGAGGAAGTTTTAACAACTTTTCAACAAATAATGATTTAAATGGAAGATATATTTTTTCTAAAAAATTGGGACTTGACCATATGGAAAATGACAAAGTTGGACATGTTGGGAAATTTAACCATAATTGTGATGCTATGTTAAGAAGAATGAATGATTCTTTCCTGGATTTTCAATATTATGATAATTTAGCCTTTGGTTCTGTATTTGAGATAAATCCAAGTAAACATACCCCATTTATTGTTTTGTCTGAGTATGTTATTGGTCAAAAGAGATCTATTTTCATGGTTCCGCAAAAGGATGGATTTGGAAGAGAATTTATTTTAATCTTTTCCTTTGTTGAAAAATTCAATATGAAAGAGAAACTTATTTTGTTTAAGAATATTTTTGATAAACTTGTGTTGTCAGTGAATAAAAATAAGTGCTTAGCTGTTATAGATGATCAAATAGATACATCCATCCAAGAACTTCAGTCCAACTTGTTAAATAAAGGCAATGGCTCTCCTGGGGATCAAATAAGAATTAAAAATGCTTTAAAAAAATTGGATAGGGTTAAAGATAAATTTGCTTATTCTTTCAATAAACCTGCTGTTAGAGGAATCCACATGCTTCCATTATTCTTGATTTTGTTTAAAAGAGAACCAGACATGATTGGTAAACCTGTTGAAATTACCTTGGATTTTAGAAATACTTTTGAGTTCCTAGTTAGTTTATCTGATCAGAAAAAAACGCTGCTTTCAAAAAAACTGTTAAAGTTACCTACTTTAACTGATAAATATGATAGAGATCTTAGAACGTATGATTATTTCGAGCAGGAAAACCTCCAATTTGAGTCTAAAGTATTTTGTGCCATTGATTGTGACGCTGAGGTTAAAGTTACTGTTGAAGAGCTTGGTGGAAACTTTGTTAATGATTTCCCATTTGGTGAAGATGAAGAAGAAGATGATGAAATGCCTGACAGAATTCCTATTAAAAAGAGAAGAACGAGAAGAATGTATTCCAGTAGTGAAGATAGTGATATTGAAATTGTTGAAAAATTTCAACCAAAGAAGAAAAAGAAAAAGAAGAAGAAGAAGAAGAAGAAGAAGAAAAAACTCCTTAAGAAGAAGTCTAAACCAAAGGGTAGTAAGAAAAGAAAGAGAAGCACTGTAGAGTCAGATGATGAAGAAAAAGCTAGACCAACTAAGAAAATCAGGTTTTGCTCTATCTGTAAAGAGCCAAGGATAGGTCACTCAAGAGCTAAGTGTGTTTCTTTACCAGCACCCGTTCAGAACAAACCAAAAAACTCTGAAGAGGAAGAAGAAGGGGAGTCAGATAGAATGATTATTAGTGGAGATGAAGAAGAAGAAGAAATAAAATCTAGACCAATTCAAAGAGCTGGAAAAACCGTACCACCAAGATATGAATGTGCTAAAACTGCTAAATTTGGTCCTGAACCCAAATTTGGGTTGAAAGGTCCAGCTGCTATGAAAAGTCCAGCTGCTATGAATAACTTTGGAACTAATGAAGAAGATGGTAGTGATAGTGAGGAAGAAAGTGTCAGTGAGGAAGAAAGTGTCAGTGAGGAAGATGGTGATCAGGGAATGAATCCTGTTGCTACTCCAATGTTGATTGATGCAAATCATGTTATTACTGCTTTAAATCAGGGGACCTTTTCAGCTGAAAGTAATTTACCAGAAGAAATAATTACTCCTCCACTTTTACCATCTTTACCACCTTTACCCCCGTTATACCAACCAATTCCACGTATAAATCCAGAAGAACTTAATAAAATTCTTTTGCAACATAATGAAATAGAAAAAGGGTTTCATTAAAGAAAGTTTGTGTATAAAATAAATTACTATTATTTTTTATGTGTTCAAATTTAATCCTTTCAATTTTTAAACTTATTTTCAATGTTTTTAAGTTTTCCTAAAGTATCTAAAACTTTTTTTGATTCTGAAATCGTTAAAATTTCTTGACAAATTCCAACTTTAGTTTTCTTCCCACCAATCTTAAAACATTCTAATCCCAAAACATCCCCATCCAGTCCTACACACATGACGTACTTTATTTGCGATGATTTAAATCCTGTTTTTACATAATCCTCTTTAAATACTGCGGTTTCAAAAACACTCTCAAGTTCTTTAAGAAAAAATGGGAATTCCCTCTCAAAATTTTTTTCATCAATCAATATAACTTTTCCAGTTCTTTGTGTTATAAACTTAAAGATCTGCCTCTCTGAATTTTTAAAGTATTTTTCTAGATTTTTATTAATAAAGAAAAATATTTGATTTTCACTGAAATTTTCAGTCATTATGTTGATATATAATAAAAATTTTTTATATTTCAAAAAAAATAAAAAAAAAGGTGTAAAAAAAAGTTGAAGAAAATACAAAAAAATTATCGGTAATATATTTATTAATATTAAAAGATTGATATTAACCTAAATAACATGTTAAAACTTAAACGACCAATTGATTCATATTTAGATGAAACAGATCAAAGTTTCGAGGAAATGATTCAAATAACTATAAAAATACATAAAAATTATGTCGTTAGAAAAATGAACTGTTTTAATAGTGTTTTACTGGAAAAGAGGAGTGTTTTAAATATGTTAATAGCTTTTGTTAAAACTGTTCAAAAATGTATTTCACTTGATTCTGGTGGAGAGTTCAGTTCTTATTTAAGATTCTGGAGAAACATTAAAAACCCAACGCAGGAGGCATACACGATTCTTATATCTGGGATTGGAGATGATATAAAAAACGTTTTTGACGAATTGAAGAAGTGTAGCATTGACCAAACAGAAGGAATTAATCTCGGGGCTGTGTTACCTTATTATTTATATACTTGTATTAAAAAAACGAAGGATCATAATTTGGAGGAATTTGATGGTGATAATTTTGATGACCTAGATGAAGATGAATTTGATGAAAATTATTCTTTTACTGACGTTTTTTCATTTCAAAACACTTTAAAAAAACTAAACATTTTTGATAAAAATCAATTAAAGATTTTGGAACAGGAAAATTTTTTGAATTCAACTTTTAACTTAAGTAATGATTTAAATAATATTAATGAATTATATTTACCAGTCTCAGATTATAAAATCATGAATACTTCACTTTTTTTATTTTGGGAATCTTTCGGGAGGCTTCCATTTCCATGGAATGGAAGTAATTCTTTTGAGAATAAAGCTGTGGTGATAATGAGAGAAATTGAAGAAGAACAATCTTTATTTAGTATAGAAACTCCAACCCTTGATTTATTATATTGTGAAAGGAAAAAATATAGAACAGATTTTAAAACTTTGGATGAAATTAAAAAAAAGGAAGATGAATTAGAAGAACATGAAAGGTTAGAAGATGAAGAAAGACTACGAGATGATAAAGAATGTGAATCAGATGGTGATATCAACATTGAAGATGGTGGAACCATAACAACAACTTCACAAAACAAAAAAAAGGGAAGAAAAAGAAGAAAGAAAAAAAGGAAAAAAAAGAGAAATAATAATGGAAAAAATTATTTTGATAAAGACTCGTTAAAGGATAGATCCTTTGAACTTAAAAATCTCTCAGAACGTATTTATAGACTCCCAATCCAAAACCTTGGAGAACATCAAGAATTCAAAAACCCAGTTAATTTATTGAGAAAAATCATAAAAAACATGAGAAAAATGGAAATTGAGTTTGATCAAGATGGTGATTTAGAAATGGCTAAAACTAAGATCCAGGATGAGATAAACAAAGTTTTTAATGATTTTTGGGTTTGTAATTCAATTAAAGATAAAATGGCTCCAGCTTTGTTATCAATATATAAACATTTTCGCTCAAAAAGGAAAAAGTTTAAATTACTTTTAGTTGATTCTGAATGTGGGTTGCTTGGTAACATACTAGAAAATCTTATAAAAACTGCAAGAACTTTATATGGATTAAAAAATACTGGATTCCAATTTATAATGCAAATCTTTTCAAGGGATACAGCTTTTAATGTGTTTGATGAATTAGGATTAAATGTTTTTATTTGTGGTGCTCCTAGTACTGGAAAAACATATGGAATGAAAAAAGTTGTTAAAGGATCTTTAAATTATAATCTTAATACAATAATTGAATCAAATAGAGCAAACACTGGTTTACAAAACAAGGATAATTATGCAGTTGACTGTCATTTAGATGCAGGACCATTTTGGACTGAGGATCCAAAAAAATTATCCATTGTTCAACTTTCAAAATTAAAAGAAAAACTTTCAGAAATTTCTGAGAGTAAAATGTGTTATAATGTTTTTATAAAAAATGATAAAACAGGGGATTTGGAATCCAGGACTTCATATAGAATTCAGAATGATAACTGGGGACCAACTCAAATTATTTCAAATAAGCCATTAAAACTTCCAGAGGCAATAGATAGATTCTATAATATTATTGTTGGATGTAACAGGTCCAATTCTATTATTAGGTTATCAAGAATTGCGGGGGAATTATTCAAAAATATTAAAGTTCATACTGTTTTACAAGATCAAATGTTTGAATTTTTAAAAGAAATTCAGGCTGATTTAGGATTTTATTTTCTTTATGATCAAGTTGGTGGATCCAAAATAGAGTTTAATTTGATAACCGCAATGCTCGTTGCGGATTTTTGTTTAGAAAAACTCAATGAAATATGTCCATTCTTTGAAGATAATTCAAGAAGGTTCGTAATGCTTATGCTTTTAGCAATAACCTTTGGTGCTTATAGAACAAAGGCCTTGCTTTGTAATCTTGAGGGTGGTATATATTATAACAAGGATTTTATTTGTAACACTGCTGAATTTTGTGAAGATTTTTCGAAGAGAATGATCATTGGTTATGAAGAAATTATACCAGCTTTGTTTTTTATGATTCCACAATATATAGATAAGCACATGATTGACATAATTAGAGTTATCAAAACCAAGATCCTAAAGATTGAGGGTAAGTTGGAAACCAGAAAAGAGATTAGAGAATATTTCCAAAGTGTTATACTTGATAAAAACAACAACGTTGATGATTTTTTTGTAGATTTTAAAAGGGTTAGCTCTAGTGAGTTGCATAAAAGGAGACAGATTGACACAATCTCCTTTAATGATGATAATTCTCAAATGGGTGGTTCATCGACCCCCTTAGATTTTGGTATTAAACAAGAGTATATTGATCCAAACGTTATAACGTTTGGAACCGAATTGGGGAAAGAGTTATTAGCTGACGAAATACAAAAACATCTCAAACATGATGGAATAGCCGTTGAAAACATTATGGAGAAACTTGAAAAGTTGAAAAGGATGAGTATATTGATTGAGAAAAGATTCACCCCCGTTAAAACTAGGGATGATGATTACCCAGATGATACACCTATTTATTCTGGGAGTGATGCTGCTATAATACATCTCATGAAAGAGTTAAAATATGATAAAGATTATAATGAGTTACCAGATAATAAAAAAATTAGCCGTAAAATATTGTTTTTTAAATATGATAAGAAAAAGCCCAAGAGTAGTATTTATAGATTTCCAATTCAATTATTTAATAACTTTACAGATGATTATTCTGGTTACGAGATTCTCAAGAAGATTATTGTTGAAGACTTACCATTTAAAAACCAGGGAATGTCCAAATTCCATAATTTGGAAGATAAAAACTATAATAAAATTGTAGTAAAAGCTATCAAGGTTCCAAATTTAGAAACTGAAAACTTGGTTATTGAACCAAATGAAGATAGTCCTGAGGTTTTCAAGATTATAAATCCAAAATTTATGACTACTTCCGATAGAGCTTATTATAATCTTTTATTGGAATTTCATAAAGAAGTGTTACCTGAAATTAATCAAGATGGAAAAACCTTACACGATGATTTGATTGCTAACAAGTATTTAATTTTTGAAACTTCGTTAAAACACCCTGGTTATGTTGAACATATTAAATCTTTTGATCTTGATGAAGAAGAATTCATTAAAATAATAAATGAAGAACACGAGTTATTAAAGATTGGGAGAGAATCTATGTTAGAACATGAAAAAATGAAAGAACTTTTGGATATGTTTAATAACGGTGATGATACAGAAGAGGAGGAAGAGGGAGAAAGTGAAGATTATTATGATAGTGATTTTTCAAGTAGTAGTAGTGAAGACGAGGACGAGGATGAGAGACGAATTCAAAATGACGTCATGGAGATTGATACTGAGGATGGTCCAGGGATAAACACAAGTGATGGACAAGGGATAAACACTTTTAATTCTGAACGAATTCAGGAACCTCAAGAATTTAATGTAAGCCATTAACATGAATGAATTACAGAAGATATAAAAAAAAAATTGGTAAAAAAAAAAAACAATTCCTTTTATTTACATCCCCATTTCAAGAATTACCCTCCAACTTATCTCTCAATTAAATTATATCCTCCACTTCTAAAATTGTTATTGACTTGGGTAATTTGTCTCCTATAAATTGTTTACACTCCTCCACTTCTAAAATTGTTATTGACTTGGGTAATTTGTCTCCTATAAATTGTTTACACTCCTCCACTTCTAAAATTGTTATTGACTTGGGTAATTTGTCTCCTATAAATTGTTTACACTCCTCCACTTCTAAAATTGTTATTGACTTGGGTAATTTGTCTCCTATAAATTGTTTACACTCCTCCACTTCTAAAATTGTTATTGACTTGGGTAATTTGTCTCCAACAAATTTCTGACAATACCCAATTCCATCAAAATGACCACTACAATCACCACAATCACACTCATCGGCATATTCATCATCGGCGTAAAAAATTTCCCCCTTATTATAACCACCAACGTCCTTATTTACACAATAACCAGCTTCAAGATCTCCAATCAACATTCCCGAGATAAACCAGCATAGTTCGTCATAAGTAAGCGTGTAAACTATTGAATCACTTATTCTAATAACGTAGAGACGGTCCTCTTTTGGTACTTTATTGATGTTTACCATATTCAAATCTTTTTTTTAACCTTTTTTTGTATTTCCGACTTCCGTACCTAAAAATAGAATTCCGTACCTAAAAATAGAATTCCGTACCTAAAAATAGATTTTTTTTTGCCAGTATTCAATCTAAAATCTATTTTTAAATCTGGGCACATATAAAAATTGAAACATGGTAAACATCAACAAAGTATCAAAAGATGAACATTTTTACACAAAAAATAGATTTTTATTTCACACAAAATAAATTATCACTCTAAATAACATTAGAAGACTCTATTCATTATAACAACCCATCTAAAACAACTTATTTAATTCCATGATCCTTTTGCCCCTTTAATGTAACTAAACATCCATATACCTTCCCTCTTATTGTAGATTATTCTAATAACACCATCATATAACAAAGCCAATTTTACAGCTCCAGATACCTTGGTTTTCGTTTGCTTTGAAATCCTATGAAGTTTCTTGTTGAATTTTTTAATCAACCTTGGACAATGTTCAAAACTACTTTCAGGTTCCCATGTGTTGTACCTACTATCATAATTTAACCATTTCACCAAATAAAGATCCTTTTTATTCACAACTTTTTTCCCAAAGACTTCATCTACCTCAAAATGATCATAAGGGTAACTTTGCATTGATTGATCCCGTTAACTTTAATTTTTGAAGTCAAATTCCGAGTTCCATGTCTAAAAATAGACTTCCGTACCTAAAAATAGATTTTTGATTTGACTCGCCGATCAAATATATGTGCTGATCTTTAATTTTTAGTGTATTTTGATTGATCTTTAAAATTATCCAGGTGAGATGATGAACCGAATAAAAACATGGATTAAACAATCAACTTTATTTACATCTTTTCAAGATTTTTCCTATCACTTCCATCATTATCTTTTAATTAAACTATACTCAATTCAGTCAAAATGATCACCAGCATACATCATTACATACATCATTATCACCAGCGGCATCAGAGTCACTATCAGATTCATCAGAGTCACTATCAGAGTCATCAGAGATATCAGAGTCATCAGAGATATCAGAGTCATCAGAGTCACTATCAGAGTCACTATCAGAGTAATCAGAGTCACTATCAGATTCATCAGTATATTCACCAGAGGCAGGATTTCCAAACAATAGATAATTAATCAATGAAGATGACATGCGAAGAGACATATTTTCAAACCCTTTTTTATATTTCCGACTTCCATATCTAAAAATAGAATTCCGTACCTAAAAATAGATTTTTGATTAGACTTACCGAACAAAAATATGTGCTGATCTTTGATCTCTAGTGTATTTTTAGATTTTGATTGGTTGTCAAAACAGTCACTGTGAAGTGATAAGGCGACTAAACACACGGACTAAACAATCAAATTTATTAAATTTTGCATACATTTTAAACACTCCATATAATCAACGGCGAAATTATATAATCTAATTGATCCAATATCGTCACCTTTTATAGCATTGATCAATGAATCCATGTAAAGGTCTCCCTGTTCTTCTTCCTCGTAGTCTTTGTTTGTTGCATTGTCTTTAAACTCCATATATTTTATTAGTTTTTGAAGGGGAATTTTAATAAAGTTTAATTCGGAAATCAATTTATCATTAGAATCATAAATCACAATCGGGGTTATCTTATTAGACATATCAGAAGTTATAAATGTCTTAGATTCTTCAGATATAAATCTATTTAAAGATAAAAGTGGTAGATTCGTATGAAAAATCATTCTTTGTGGAATTAACATGTTAAACTTGTTTTTTTGTTCATCATATTTCACAAAGATTAAAATAAAAATTCTAGGTTGAGTGGGAGGGTCATATTCTTTCTTTTCGTCAATTTTAGGGGTTATTAAATAAATAGACAGGTCTTTAGTTTGATTTCTAACAGTATACTCTTTGTTAACCTTCCTTTGTTTACTTATTATTTTAGAGATAAGTTTGTTGTAAAACTCGCCTTTGAATATTGGGGTAGTGGATGGTTCGTCAAGTAGGAATTTAAAAAGCGTTGTAAAATCTTTTAGGATTTCTTTATTTATCCATACTTGGAAATAGTCTTCAATTCTTTTAGGAAATTCAAATATTCTAGAAAATTGGAAATCGCTAGTTTTTTGTTCCTGCATTTTTTTTTTTTTTTTTTTTTTTTTTTTTTACTTGAAAAAATCTGGAAACTTATATAAAAAACAAAATTAAATTATAACCAGTTTATTGTTATTTATTCTTAAATAATTTATAACTCATCCATTGCTTTAATAAAAAATATTTTTTTCATTTTAGAATCATTGTTTTTTTTTCTTTTTTTGGTTGATGGAGGACCAACCCATGATGGAAAACTAAAATTATTAACCCCTGTAATTTCATGTAAAAATTTCTTTTTTTTTTCTTTTCTTTTTCTTTTTTTACCAATCATGATTACTTTTTTAGTTTTTAGGGGGCATGATTTTTTTTTCTTTGGTCTTCCTCTTGTAGCTTTTTTTTTATGAATCTTCTTTTTGAGCATTATTGCTCCTTCCGATGATGGGGTTTTTTTCATTCTCTCCTTTTTCTTTGAAAATATATTATTTTTAGAGGCTATCAAATTTTTAATATCTTTTTTGTAATTTCGGATTTGTGTCTTTATTGCTTTATGTTTAGCTTTATACTCGTTCTTAATTTCTGAAATTTCTCTTTTTTTACTAGATATTTCTTCTTTCATTTCTTTGTTAAAATTTTCTCCCTTTTTTTGACAAAATCCAATTAATTTTTCAATTATTTTTATATCAGCATCATAATCAAATTCATTTCTTTTTTCTCTTCCAACAGATAACATATTTTTTTTTTTTTGAATCAATTTTTTTTTTAAAAAAAATATTTTTCTTTTAAATTAATTTACTTATAATTTCAAAATTTCAAATCCATATTATCGTATTTTTTAAGCGTTTTTTATAAATGTTATTTTAAAAAATCTTTGTTTTTTAAAAAAAAAAAACAAAGGAATTCTAAACATAATAAGAAAGCTTATTATTTTTCTTATCAAAAGTTTATGAACATCGATGATGAAAATGAAGAAGAAATTGATTTCTTTTCCTCATTCAATAAAAAACATCAATTTGAAAATAATCAAACCGTTAATACTGAGCAAATAAAGAATAATATTTTGAGTCATAACTCTAAAACAGATTTTTATGATATTGTTAAAACGGCCGTTAAAACAGATTCAATAAATAAACTTTTATTAAATATACGTAAAAATTTAGAAATTAGTGATTATTTTCAAAAAGCTAATGAAATTCCAAATGAAACTGATGTCATTTTCAAAAATTGTATTTTTGATAGAAATTTTCATGAATTTAATGAAAATGACTTTGATGAAGATAACACCACCACCAGTAACGAGGAGTTTAAACCGATTACACCAAACAAAAAAGATGATGATGTTATTATGGGTGATTCTAATTTAAATCAAATGAATTCAAAATCAAAGGAAAAAAAAATTCAAGAAAAAAAACAACCTTGTTTTCTTTCAGAATTTATATCTCCATATAAACAAAACAATGTTAATCCATCAGTTAGAAGGACTATCAAAACGGATTTTTATTTAAACATATTTAATGAAGGATTTGATATTAAAAAAAAAACTGGGTATATAAATGATATTTGTTCAAATCCAAACGATTATTACCCAGAGAAAATCGAAGAATTATCTTATTCTGATGTTGAGGATTATTTTAGAGAAGCAATTCCTTATTTAAAAAAGGATGGAACTTACATAAAGGATTCTTATAATCAAACTGAGGTTGAAACACCATGTGATTGTGGTAGTGAATGTTGGGCATATAGAGAATTTGGAATTGTTCTTAGAAAATTCAGGAATTACAAATTTTGTATTTGTTGTATTCGAGAAGTTGTTTACAATCAATTTCAATATAATATAACTAGTAAAATGTGCTTTGAAAGCATACAACCACATTATTATGTGGTTGACAAACCAGGAATTTATAAAAACGGAAAATATTACAAAAATTATTCAAGTAGATATATGATTTGTCAAAGAAAAAATTCTCCATTTTTAGGAATTTATCAAGCATTCCCAACTCATTATAAGGATAGATTTTATGATAAAAAAATAAAAATCAAGAAAGATATCAAAATTGATAATAATACAACAAAATCCATATTTTGTATGGGTATTCGAGAAAAGGACGAGTTTTTTTTTTTAAATGAGGTGTATTCAATGCACAATATAAAATTTGAAACTTCTAATATCAAATATAAATTTAAGATTCCTTGTCCAATTGAAAATTTTATAAATCATATTGATAAAATAGTAAGATATCAATTAAAAGAAAACGATAAAAATTTGACAAAATTTCCTAATTATGATTTGTTAATGATGAATAATAGTTTTAATAGTTCTAATGATTCTTTCAAAAATATTACACCAAAATCAAAGTTTTTAATTTCGAATAGATTAGTGGAATTTTATATTTTATCTCCATGGTTAAAAATCATTAAATCACTCCCAAATCATAAAAAAACAATATATAAAGTTATAAAGAGGTACTTTATATCTGAATTAAACGGGCTAATGATGGAAAAAGCCAAAAAAAGAAGAAGAAATAAAAAAAAAAGGGAGAAAAAAAATAAGAAAAAAGAAAAAATCAACGAAAATGCTAAAGATAGTAACAGTTACAACGATTTAATGATTAATGAAGACATAATTGAAGAAAAAGAGGAAGATCCAGAGTTTGTGAATAAAATTTTATTGAGACTTGATGAATATATTGAAAGATATGAAAAATTTGAAGAAATCCTTATGAATTTATGTTTTAAAAATAATTTTAAGTTACCGTTATCATTAAAATTATCTGATTATTATGAATTATTAAACAATGATTTTCATATTAAAGAAATGGTTATGGAAAAAAACGTTTTAAAAAAATTTTCAAAAGATTACGAAGATGAATTAATGAATATTTCTATGTTTGGTATTCAAGATACATCGAATCTTAGTGAAAGTTTACAACCCAATTTATCAATTTCTGGAGTTGGGTCCAACTTTCCCTTTACTAATTATAACATTGGGAGATCTTCTACACCAACAAGCGCATCAAATTTTACAGCTATTACAATGTCAGTCGTTGGTCAAAAAAAAGATAGAAAAATTAATAAAGAAAAAAACAAAATTCGAAATAAAATCCATGAAAAAAGGAAAAATACATTATTCTTATATTGGTTACCGAAAAACGTAGATATTGTTCACATAAAAGAATTTTTTTGGTTTTTTGTAAGAATTAATACTTTATTACATTTAATAAAGAATTTTCAGGAATATACAATTTTAATAAAATATTTGGAACAAATTTATGAATATTCCATTCCTTATATGTTAAAAATAGAGAAGTATTATTATAACAAGAAAAAAATAAATGGGATTTTAAAAGAATATTGTAACAATTTTAATTTAAGGTATGAATTTTCATACAAGAATATGGAATATATGAAAAATGAAAGAAATAAATTTGGAGTTAAAAAAAACAAATTTAAAAAGGAGATTACTGAATTTGACATTGTTTATCAAATTTTATTAAATAAATCACATCCTTGTATTAAGAAAGATGATTTAGAAAAAATTAAAAATCCACCAATAAATGAAAAAGAAACCATAATTACCCTTTTAGAAAAATTCAAGTTTTTTGATCAATTAACCCCTAACATTACCCCTAACACTATCGAGGGGATTTTAAATACGCATAAATCAACATTTATTACGTTTTTTTTATTATCAAAGTATAAATTATTGAAAGAAGATTTTAAATTTTCTAATGTATATTCATTGATTTCCCTTTTATTTTATTTGATTAAAAAAAAATATCCAAGTGATAAAGAATTAAACAAGGACATTTATACCTATTTAAAATTTTATCCTGTTTCCTTTAAAAAAGAAAAGGTTTTTGATGACATTTTTTCAGAGAATATTCTTTTCTATGCTTTAATAAATAAGAATGAACAACCAATTCCAACAATTCCAATAATTCCAACAATTCCAACAATTCCAATAATTCCAATAATTTCAACAATTTCACCCAATTTAGATGAAAAACATACAAAGAAAAACGAGGATAATATGAACATTGATACAAATAAAAATTCTACAATTAGATTTAATTATAATAAATTATTTAACAAATCTTCACGTAAAAAAAAAATTAAAGGTAGAAAAAAGAAAAACAAAAAAAAGAAAATTAATGCACTCAAAACTTCGCAAAACAACACACCTTCAATGACTTTAAAACAAAGAGTTATAAGAATTTTATCTCATACAATGCCACAACATTGTATTATTAGGTCATTCGAAAAAAATTTAAAAAGGTTTTATTTTGAAGATCCAAAATTCGCATTTTATATTGATAACATGATAATTTGTAGTTTTGTTGGGTTATATGAAAAATGGACAAATATTAACTCGATTTTTAAAAATAATTTTTTAAAATGTATCAAGACGCTTTTGAATTTTTATTCGGAATTTGTAATTCATTTAAGAGATCCAACTCGTGTAAAAACAAGATTTCAATATATTGAAAAAAATTTTTTATCAACAAAATACATGAAAATAATAATTCAAGAGTTCATAACCTATTTATTTTTTAGAGATACAAAAATAATTCATCACATTAAATGGAACGTTATTAGCAACAAGAAAAACAATAATTTAAAATTGGATTTAACATTAAGAAATTTTATTTATTGTGGTATCAAAAACTCAAATTTATTGAGAGATAAATTTTATGGTGTGAAAAATTCTAAGTATAAAGATTTTCTTGATACAAGACGAAAAAAAAAACCAGTGGATTTACCAAATTTGATAATGTCGTCAATGAAAATTTTGAAAGAAGAAGAATATTTTATTTGTACAATTTTTAATTTTCAACTTCCAGTTAAATTTGAATTTATTTATGAATTTAAAAAAATGAAAGATGTTTTTGGTAAGAACTGGAAAGAATTAATTGATGAATTTTGGAATCTTTTCCCAATCAATATTATTTTAAATCCTTATTTATTTGGATGGAGTTTATACTTAAAGAAAAATTTTAAATTAAAAAATAAAGATTTATACCTAATAAAATCTTTATTCTTAAAAAACAATAAACATTTAACTACAACTAAAAATTATCATATTCAAGAAACTATTTATTGTTTATCTTATAGGGGTAGAAGTTTATTATATTACTTATTTGATTATTACATTCATAAAAAAGAATTTATTCAGTATTATCATTTATCCATAAATGAAACAATTTATCAACTTATAATTCAGAAATTTAATAATCAAAGGTTTTTAGATTTTGGTGTTTCAAATTGCTCAAAAAAGGTCAAAGTTCATAATTCACAAAAAAATTTGGGTTATGAAAAAATTTCAATTACTGAGAAAGGGATGATTAAATATGGGAAAAAAAACAAAAGTAAAATGCCAAATGAAATAGAAAAATATAATTATTACATGAACGAATCAAAAAAATACATTAATGATTTTGTTCAAAATACTCTGTTCATAAACATTGAAGATTTTAAATATTACAAAAAAATGATTTATTCTGACGTATTTTATAACAGAGATTTTGATAACGTTAATTGTGTTTATAAAAACAAAGTAATGGAAAGAATTCAAAATTCAACCGGTTTTAAATCTTTCGCTGAAATGTTATCTAACAGTCAACTTTATGAAATGACAGAGGATTTTAAAAAAAATTCAAAAAAAGGAGTTGGAAAGTTGAAAAATAAATCCATGAGATTTAACAATTTGATTGATAAAGTAGGAAGAATCAAAAAAGGGGGTAAATCAAATAGAGGTAAATCAAATGGTTTAATTCTAAAAGATGTCGATTTCGAGTGGCCAAGAAATGAAAATAGAATTCAATGTAGAAGAACATTCTTGAAAAATTTAAGAAATGTCAATAAAATGGCTTGTTTTTTAAGAAAGATGTGTAAATGGGTAACAGGGTGGAGACGAGGATTACATAATGATAAAAGAATACATTTTTATCCTCCAATAGGTCTTTTTTTTGTTATAAAAACAAAAAAGAGTAATAACATAATGTTTAGTACTTATAAGCTATGTATTGTATGTGGTAAAGTTAAAGAGTTTAATGAGGATAAACAATTTGATTTCTATAAATATTGCTGTAAGGATTGTGAAAAACTCGAAGATGTAGAACCCTTTGAGAAAATACTTTTAATCGATAGTGAAGAGGAATATATGTTGTTTAATTCAATTACAAAATAAAATTACACTTTCTTTATTTTATAATTTTTTAAAAAAAAAATATCAAAAAGAATATGAATCATCTATTTATTCTTATTTTTCTTTTACGTTTTATTTTTACTGGCCTCAATGATAAATGTGATTTTTTAACTTTAACAAGCGAATATTCAAACAGTGTATTGTATTGTCAGGAGGATGAATTTGGGGTTATGGTTTCTGGCTATTTTGAAGTACAATTAACTATTACTGAAACTGGACATTCCATAGTTGCACATTCATCAAAGAATTTCAAATTCGATCAAATTTACACACCTGCTAGTTTAAACCTTTATAAGGTATTAAAAAGAACGAATGATTATTGGTATTATGAAGGTATGAATAGTGGATCGTTGTGGAGATGGGAAATAAAATATTATGAGTCAAAATTAGGACAGTCACCAGTCCCTGGATCACAGATTCATGTTAATGGATTAACTATTACAAATTCTGTTTTTTTGATGTTGTTGTATTGTTTAATATCTGGTACTTTTGTAATGATAATTGTGCTTTTTAAATGTATAAGGGGAAAAGGTAAAATTATAAATAAAATTTAGTTGGTTTTTAAAAATACTTTTTTATTACTTTCATTAAATCAAAATTTATTTTTTACCGGAAATTCGGAATTTTTTAAAAAAAAAATGTTTTTTTGGATTTGGTATTATTTGGTATTTATGGGTTTTATGTACTGGTTAATTGCATGTGATTTGGGTTTTGGAATTTGTAGTGGGTTTAGTGCTGCTAGCAATACTGATTTGGTGATTTGGGGGGTTAGTTTGGGGATTTGTTGGTTTTTGATATTGTTTGGTTTTAGATACCTTTTAATATATTTATATAAACTTTTGTAATTATAAAATATATAATCAAAATTTATTTTTTACCGGAAATTCGGAATTTTTTAAAAAACAAAAAAAAAAATGTCGAAAAGGAAAATTCAGTCGGATGAGAATTTATTAGAAACTCCAAAGAAGAAACAAAAACTTTATCATTCTTCATCAAAGACAATACCTAAAGATCTTGTTGACATCAATGACTCCGTTGATGAGGGGTTATTAAAAATTCCAAAGAAGAAACAAAAATTTTATCATTATCCTTTATATAATACAATTAAAGATTTTGAAGATTCTAAAGATTATATTAATTCTCAAATATTTCAAACATCTGAAGATTTACAAAACATCAATGACATCATCACAGTATTAAACCTGGAAATGGAATCAAGAGAAAAAGAAATAGAAATCCTTAGAGGTGTCTATAAAGCCACATTAGAATGTACAAAATGCTCAGATCAAGCCCACACAGGTGTTAAAAGTACTATCTTGGCGTCGTTATATCACAGCATTAGTCTTTATCGTAAAGAAGTTGATGCCAAACTTGATTATTCACTTGAAAAATCTAAAGACTATGGAAGGTGTGAGGCTGAATTGTTTTTTTTAGAACGTGAAAAAGAATGGATATTGAAAAAGTTTGAAAGTTTTAAAAAAGAAAAAGAAGAATGTTTATTAAAAAAAAACTGAATAAAAAACCAACTGTTAGTATTTTTTGTGTGAAATTATAATCTTTTTTTTTTTTTTTTTTTTCTTTTTTTAATTTATTTTTTTTT
>Ga0209976_10000389_pt1 | contig 30564 bp, 35 predicted proteins | sample SumtaG_FD_182806 | JGI IMG/M metagenome (GOLD analysis project Ga0209976, IMG submission 182806) | Deep subsurface microbial communities from Indian Ocean to uncover new lineages of life (NeLLi) - Sumatra_00157 metaG (SPAdes) (version 2) | ecosystem: Environmental > Aquatic > Marine > Oceanic >...
AAAGAGCCCGGTGACCAGAAGATTGCGGTGATTAAGGTGGTTAAAGAGATTACAGGACAGGGATTAAAGGAAGCTAAAGACTTAGTTGATGGAGCGCCTAAAGTGATTAAGCAGGGATTAAAGAAAGAAGAAGCCGAAGAGCTTAAGAAAAAACTGGAACAAGCCGGGGCAGTAGTAGAATTGAAATAACAACCTAAAAGGTTCGACCTTTCGAGCGATTTAAGGTTCGTCCTTTCGACCACGACCTTCCGCCTCTGGCGTAAAGTCGTGGAATCTCAATGACAAACCTTAAATCGCTCGAAACGCTACTCTCAATGTCAAACCTTTAATACTATGAGCAAAGAAATTTTAGAACAACTTTTTGACTCGCCGATAAAAGTTAAACTGCTCAAGTTATTTTTACGCAATACAGAGGAATCTTTCAGATTAAAGGAAATAGTCAAACGGGTAAAAAGCGATGCTTACGCTTGCCGCCGCCAGCTTGCCAAATTAGAAAGCATTAGCTTGCTTAGCACTCGGCTTAAGGATAAGAATAAAGTTTATTTTATTAATCCGGATTTTGATTTTTATAATGAGCTAAGAACATTAGTTCTTAAATCCAGCCCGGCTTCTAAAGAGAAAATATTGAGCCGCTTGAAATCATTAGGAAGAGTCAAACTAACCATTCTTTCCGGCATTTTTCTCAATGCTGAAAATTCGCGGGTAGACCTTTTGGTTGTTGGTGATAACATTAAAAAAGCAAAGTTATCTAATTTTTTAAGGGACTTAGAAGCGGAAGTAGGCAAGGAAATTGATTATGTTGTTTTTTCTACTGCGGATTTTAATTACCGTTATGATATGTTTGATAGATTCTTAAGGGATGTTTTGGAAAAACCTCATGAGAAATTAATTAATAAATTGAAGATTTAGGACGATTAGCTCAGTGGTTTAGAGCACTGCATTCACATTGCAGGGGTCGCAGGTTCGAATCCTGCATCGTTCACAGGTTCATTTAAATTTAAACAAAATACCGAAGCTCGCTTTGATAACTTAAAACTTGAAGGAGGTGTGAAATGGAAGTTTACGAAATGGAAGTTAAGGAAATCAGAATAGGGGATTTATGTCCAGCAACATTTATCAATCAAAAGATAGACAAGATTAAAGAAAGTGTCAGAAAGGGCTTGGCTGTTAATGCCTTGTCCGGCGGGGTTGATTCCTCTGCAGTAACTGTTATGGGCTATATTGCCTTAGGCAACCGACTCAAGACATATTTCATTGATACTGGTCTGATGAGAGAAGGAGAGCCCCAGCAGGTGGCGACGTATTTTGAAATAATGGGCATACCTATAGAAATAATTGATGCTCAAGGACGATTTTTTGACGCCTTAAAAGGTCTGACTGACCCAGAAGAAAAAAGAGAGGCCATTACCAGGACATTTTATAAAGATGTATTTGCTGACCTTATCAGGCAGAGTGGCGCCAGGTATCTTTTACAAGGAACAAATTATACGGATGTGGAAGAAACAGTGGCTGGAGTTAAAAGGCAGCACAATATCCTTGAACAACTGGGTATTAATACAGAGGAGCAATTTGGATATAGGGTTATTGAACCCTTAGTCCAATTAAGAAAACCAGCCATCAGAGAGGTGGCTAAAGCATTGGCATTGCCAAAGGCAATATATAATAGACCGCCTTTTCCGGGTCCTGGATTAGCCATCATAGTAAAGGGAGAAGTGACGCCGGAAAGAGTAAGGATTGTTAGAAAAGCGACAAAAATTGTTGAGGAGGTATTGTCTGACACAGGGGCGTTTCAGTATCTGGCGATTCTACATGAGGATAAGTTTACTGGGGTTAGACAAGGGAAGAGAGATTATGGGTTCCAAATAGAAATCAGATGTTGGGAGAGCGCAGATGCAAAAACAGGATTACCCACCAGGCCTTCCTATGATATTTTAGACCTATTGGCAGAGAAAATCCCAACAGAAGTACCCGGTGTTGTCAGTGTTACCTATAACATAACAAAAAAACCGCCTTCTACTATAGAGGCGGAATAAAAATTAGGAGAATTTTAACAAGCTTCGGCACAACTACCTTTGTCTTTAGGCAGAGGTAGTTTTATTTTTATTCAGACCTGTGTTAAAATAAAAAAATGATTATTATTCCTCATATGTTGGTTGGGGCGGCTATTGGCGCTCACTGTGATAATATGACTGGGCGAATCCAGATGCGTTTACCAAATACATTATGAAAAATAAAAAATATATTTTAGTATTATTACTTTTAATTTCCGTAATGACTTTTATATCCGGAGCTCCAGTTATAGCTGATAATGATTTTAGCATAAGCAAAGAAAGCTTTTATGGCCAAGAGCAATTATATACACATAATGTTATTGTATTTAATAATTATTTATATACTTTCAATAGTAATACTGGCGTGAATCGCATAGAAATATTAGATATTAGCAATAAAACATCACCGGAATTAGTAAATACCATTACGGGAAATAATGTTTATGGCGGGTATCTGGAGATAGACAGAATTAGAGAGATTTTATTTGTCAATACAAAAGGAAAGTCAATAAAGCTATACGATATTTCCAATCCCCAAGATATTACAGAAATTTCTACTATTGATGACCCGCTACCCATAGCTCCGAATTATTTTAATAGATTAAAATTAGTTAGCAATAATAATATTTTATTAGTTTCTGCTATAAATTCGTTAAAAATTTTTGATGTGTCTGATGAGACAAATATTAATTTGTTAGGTGAATATAATATTGGGATTAATAAGGAAAACGGATGCCTTAATTATTTTGATGTTTTGAATGAAAGGTATATTGTTTCTAATAGAGTTTCTGGACTTTGTTGGCCAGACCAGAACCACGAATGGGGGAATTACGTTATAGATATTTCTGATTCAAATAATCCTTCATTAATAATTAATTTAAATCAATTGACCAGGAGAATTATTTTTAAAGAGAGTTATGGTTATACCTATGAGATTCATAGTTCTAGTAGCGGAGATTATACAGAAGCAGTTTTCTATAATTTTTCTAACATTAATAATATTGAAGAAATAAATAGAATAAGAATACAAGAAGGAGGTAATAATGCGATTTCAGATTTAGGGATATGGAATAATCATTATTTATATTATACAGGAGGGAAAAATTTAACTATTTTTGATATCAGCAATGCAGCCAATCCAGTATTACTAAAAAAAGAATATAACCTTTATAGTAGTTTAAATTTATCTTTGCCTACTTTTCCTTTTTTTGCTGCAGATAATGATTATATCTATGCCGCCTTAGGCAGAAGTGGTGTTGTAATTTTAAGTTATAAAGTTTCTGGTTCGTTATTTCTTCCATTTACTAATGAAGGCAGAGTTTTAACATCTGCACAAACCGAGAAACTCTATCTGATAGTTAATGGCCAAAAAAGGTGGTTGAAAAGTTCAGATATCTTTATTTCTTATGGTTTAGTTCCTAATAGCCAAGAAACTGTCTCTCAAGCAGAACTTGATCAATATCCAACCGGCCCGGCTATTGAAAAACCCTCTCTGTCTGAAGGAAGTTTAATCAGAGCTGAAGATGATTTCAGAGTTTATCTTATTAAACCTCCTTACAAAAGACACATTTTTAGTCCAGAGATATTCAGTATCTATGGCCATCTTAAATGGGAAAATATTCAAGAGGTAAAGCCTGAAATCGTTTCTTCCTATATTACCTCTGATTTGTATCGTTCCATTGATGATTATAGGGTTTATTCTTTAGAAGAGATAGACGAAGCCCAAGGAATAGCTGTTAAACACCACCTTGATCTGACAGCAGCTCAATTTGAAAGCAAAGGGTATTCTTGGCATCAGGTTTTTATTGTTAGTCCTCAAGAAAGAGATTATTACCAGACCGGGGCAGATTATAATCAATAACAAACAAATATGGCCCGAATTGAATTTTACTTTTCTTTAGATATTTGTTAGTATTAAAAGGTCTTATCTCTATTTACATAAAATGAACATAAAGAAATTTTCTAAAAGATTACTTAACGCCATTTTAACAGCTTTATTTTTATTAGTATTCTACTTTTTAGGGACTTTCTATCAGGTTTTTAAATATTTGGAATATAAAGTTGATAGTATCGGTCAGCTCCTGTTTGGTTTATTTCTTCTTCTTGCGGTTGTAGTTTTATCTTATGTTTTTATAAAATACTGGCTTAATTTTAGACAAATTTCCAAAAGCAAAAAAATAATTTTAATTATTGTTTCAGCAGTTCTATTAATCTATACGGCTTTTCCGCTTATTGTAAATGATTATTGTTGCGATAAATCTGATTGTGTTTTTGTAAGCGGGATTAAATGTTGTCCTGGTCCTATGAGTAGATGGTATGATTCAGAGGCAAAAAATAAGAGATACCAAGTTTTGATGGACATAGTTGAAAAGATAAAATGTTTTAAATTCATCAGTTGTCCTTTATATGATGTTAAAATGGATATGATTATAGGGCCACCATCGTTCAAAAAAGAGCTTGTCTGTGTATCTCATAGATGTCAAATAAGTTTTGATTGCGAAGAAATATGCGAGAAATTTAATTCTTTAGATGAAAATAGAAAAGAAACAATAAGAAAAAACTTTCCGACATTATTTATTGATGAATGTAAATGTGAATAAAATGAACTTGAAAGAATTTTTTAAGCCTACAAAATTGAAAATAGCCTTAACAATTATAATACCATTTCTATTGGGCTTTTTTGTTTTCATTTATAACGGGATGTTTACCGATATTGCGAGATATAGATATTATTTTCCATTGGGAGTCAAAGACAAAAACAGCAAAGAAGTCTATGAAGGGGACTTAATGCGGCCTTGTTCCACCAGATTATATTTGTGATAAGGGCTTTCAATTAACGTCGCTTCTTATTAATCTAATCGTCATTTTAGTAGTATATTTTATCCTTTCTTTTTTATTAGACAGGAAAAGTAAGAAAAAGGAACGATTCTGATATAGTCCTGGTTTTTTATGATTATTATTCCTCATATGTTAGTTGGGGCGGCTATTGGCAGGCGGGTCCGTAATATCTGGCTCGTTTTTATTTTTGGTTTGATTAGCCATTGCTTGCTTGATTTTTTGCCCCATTGGGATTATTTATTAAGGGTTGAAATTACCAACATAGAGCATTTAATAAAAATAGGCCTGGATTTTATTTTAGGAGCTTCTATCATTTTTATTTTAATTCGTTCTTGTTCTAAAAAATGGCTGGTTTTAGTTGGAATAATAGCTGCTCTTTTGCCTGATTTTTTGAACTTTATCTATTATAATTTTGGCTTTCAATGGCTTGAGCCATTAATTAAGTTCCATCACACAATTCATTATTGGCAAGGACTTTCTTTTTGGCAGGGATTTCCAGCCGGTTTATCTGTTTCTTTATTGGCTATTATTGTTTTTGCGCTTCTAAATAAAAACAAGTTAGAAATAAAATAAAATACTTTTAAAACTGTTCACAAGAGGTTATTTTAATAAATGGGGATAATTTGTGGATAGATAAGATGGGGGAATAATAGAGAATGGCTTGATTAAGCCATTTTTTTTGTTCTATTAAGCGGATTTTTGGCTATTGTCTGTATTTGACAGGTAGACCCAAGTGACATACAATGGAAACAAGATAGCCACTTGTGGATAAAAGTGGGGATAAGTGAGTGAAATTGTGGAAAACTATGCTAATTGGAGAATACAAACATACCATTGATGCTAAAAAGAGATTAGCTGTTCCGTCTAAATTAAGAAAAGAGCTGGGAAAGGGAACAGTTTTAACCAGAGGGCTGGATAATTGTTTAGCTCTTTATTCATTAAAAGAATGGCAGAAAATGACTGATAAACTTGGTCAGTTGCCAACCGGACAAATTGATGCCCGGGGATTTAACAGAATTATTTTAGCCGGAGCAGCAGCTGTTGAATTTGATAGATTGGGGCGGATTCTTATCCCTGATTACCTTAAAAGATATGCTTTCCTAAAAAAGAATGTTGTCATTGCCGGTGTCTATAATCGATTAGAAATTTGGGATGAAGCAAAATGGGAAAATTATAAACAAAAAATAGAAAAAGAGGTAGGTGATATTGCCCAGAGATTGGGGGAATTGGGAGTGTAAAATAATGAACCATACTCCCGTACTTTTAAAAGAGGTCTTAGAATATTTAAATCCTAAATCAGGAGAAAATTTTATTGATTGTACGGTTGGTTTTGCTGGACATGCATTGGCTATTCTAAAACAAATTGCTCCAAGTGGAAAAATTTTAGGGATTGAATTAGATGAGAAAGTAATTAAAAAACTCAAGCTGTCAGAGAATATTATTTTAAAGCAAGGAAATTTTGCTAATTTAAAAAAAATTGTTCAAGAGTGTCATTTCCAACCGGTTAATGGAATTTTGTTTGATTTAGGAATATCCAGCTGGCAGATTGAACAAAGCGGTCGCGGATTTTCATTTTTGAGAGATGAACCATTGGATATGCGATTTGACAATAATACCCCTGACTTAACCGCTGAAAAAATAATTAACCAATGGCCAGAAAAAGAATTGATTGAAATATTTCAAGAATATGGAGAAGAAAGATATGCCCGAAGAATTACTCAGGGAATCTGTGGAGTCAGAAAAAATAAATCAATTAAAACAACTAGTCAATTAGTAGAAATTATTAGACAGACAATACCAGCCAAATATAGGCGTCAGAAAATACATTTTGCCACCCGCGCTTTTCAGGCCTTGCGAATAGCGGTTAATGACGAGTTAAATAATTTAAAAAAGACCTTACCCCAGACCTTAGAAATATTAGAACCAGGGGGTCGGTTGGTGATTATTTCCTTCCATTCTTTGGAAGATAGAATTGTCAAAATTTTTTTCCGGGAGCAAGCCAAAGAAAGAAGTTTAGAAATCTTAACTAAAAAACCAATTAGACCTGATCAAAAAGAAATAAATCTAAATCCTCGCAGCCGCAGCGCTAAACTTCGGGCGGCTATAAAATTATGACTGCTTACATTAAATCAAAGAAATTTTTTAAACCTAATCATAATCAGGGTTTAGCCATTTTAAGTATCTTGATTACTTTTTCTATTTTCTGCTTGGGCTTTTTTTATCTTATTCAAACAAATAGCTTAGTTGAATACAGCTACCAGATTCGCCAGCAAAAAGAAGAACTTAAAGAACTTGAACTAAGAAATCAGCAATTAGAGCTCGCAATTTCTTTCTGGCAATCGCCAGTTAATCTGGAAGAAATGATTAAGTCCTTTAATATGATTGAAGGAGGCGAAGTGGTTTATTTGGAAAAAGAGACGGCAGTAGCCCAGAAATAATTTTCGATTTGTTTGAGATTTACGATTTCTTATGAATCAGTGGCGCATCTATATTTTAATCATTATCGTTTTTGTAGTAGGTAGCGGGATTTTAGCCCGCTTATTTTCTCTCCAGATTTTGCAGTATGATTATTATAGTGTTTTAGCTCAAGATCAGCACGGGCTTGATAAAATACTCTTTCCGCAACGGGGTGAAATTTTTATCCAGGACTTGTCTGATAGTCGGCGGACCCCGCGCCAAAGCCCCGAAGGAGAACGAGCAGACAAGCTTGGTACGGGGCAAGAAAATTATTATCCTTTAGCCATTAATAAAGAATTCTATCAAGTTTATATTATCCCTAAAGATATTATTGCTCATCAGAAAGAGGATTTAGCCGTTAGATTAGCTGAACTTCTTGAAATAGAAAAAGAAACCATTTTGCAAAGGATGAATAAGGCCGATGACCCCTATGAACCAATCAAGCATAAAGTCAATCAGGAAATAGCTCAAGAAATAGAAAATTGGCAGGTTGATGGTTTAGAGACAGCTCAAGAAACTTGGCGTTATTATCCTAATGACTCCTTGATATGTCATTTGATTGGTTTTGTGGGGATGAGGGAAGAGAAAAAAGTCGGTCAGTATGGCTTAGAGGGTTATTATGAAAATGAATTGAAAGGTCAGACCGGCTTTTTAAGCGGTCAAAAAGATACCAGCGGTTATTGGATCCCTTCCTTAAGACAAGAGCTAAAATCAGCTCAAGATGGTCCTCAATTTATTCTAACTATTGACCAAAATATTCAATTTAAAGTAGAAAAAGAGTTAAAGGCGTTGATTGAACGATGGCAGGCCGAGGCAGGAACGATTATTGTTACAGAACCGAGCAGCGGGGCTATACGAGCAATGGCTAATTGGCCGAATTTTAACCTTAATCAATACAGCCAAGTGGAAAATATTGATATTTTTCTCAATCCGTCAATTCAAAAAGTTTATGAGCCAGGTTCGGTTTTTAAGCCGATTACTATGGCTGCCGGATTAGATAGTGGTAGAATTACTCCGGAGACAATTTATCAAGACAAAGGACAGATTAGAATTAAAGGAAGTACGGTTAATAATGTTGATAAAATAGTCTATGGGGAGCAAACTATGACTCAGGTTTTGGAGAAATCCATTAATACCGGAGCAGTTTTTGTTCAGCGGGAAATTGGTCAGGATATTTTTCAGGACTATATTCAACGATTCAATTTTAGTCAGCCAACCGGGATAGATCTAATTGGTGAGGTTGGCGGTGATATTTCTAATTTATTTACCAGCGCAGAAATAAATTTGGCTAATATTTCTTTTGGTCAGGGGATTACCGTGACTCCCTTAGGATTAATTACAGCTCTCGGGGCTATTGCTAATCAGGGTAAATTAATGCGGCCTTTTGTCGTTGAGAAAATAATCCAGCCCGATGGTCAGGAAATAGAAAAGGAACCCCAAATAATTAAGCAGGTCATTTCTCCTCAAACAGCCGAAAAATTAACTAAGATGCTGGTGAGCGTAATAGAGCGGGGATACGGTAGACCAGCTCAAGTAACTGGTTATAGTATTGCCGGTAAGACCGGCACGGCCCAGATACCTGATTTGGAAAAAGGCGGTTATTCTGAAGATGAGACCATTCATACTTTTGTTGGTTTTGCCCCAGCTTTTGCTCCTCAATTTATTATTTTAATCAAATTAGATAAACCGTTAGGTATCCGCTTTGCGGCTGATTCGGTTAGTCCGGTTTTTAAGAAATTAGCCGAATATTTGTTTAATTATTTGGAGATACCACCGCAATAAATAATAAATTTTCAATCACCAATTTTCAATTTTCAATCAATGATTAAATTTTCAATTACCAATTTTCAATGAATTTTAATTTAATAATTGAAAATTAAATCATTGAAAATTGATTGATAATTGATAATTGAAAATTGGTAATTAATAAATGAAATGCGTAGCATTTTACAATACATTCTCAAAATTTTAGCTAAAATAGTTCTCTGGAAATATCAGCCAGAAATTGTCGGGGTGACCGGCAGTGTTGGTAAAACAAGCGCCAAAGAGGCAATTTATCAAGTCCTTAAAAAGCAGTTTCGGGTACGCCGCAGCCGGGAAAATTATAATAATGAGATAGGCGTCCCTTTAACTATTTTAGGATTAGACACGGCTGGTCGTTCTTTTATTGGCTGGTTGAAGAACTTTTTTAAGGCGGGGATAGTCATTTTCTGGGGAAGAAATTATCCGGAGATTTTGGTTTTAGAGATGGCTGTTGACCGTCCAGGCGATATGAAATATCTGCTTGATTTTGTTCCGGTAAAACTTGGAGTGATTACGGCTATTGGTCAATTTCCCGTTCATCTGGAATTTTTCCCTGAAAAAGGAAAGTTAGTTGAAGAGAAAGCTCTTTTAGTTAAGCTCTTGAGTAAAAATGGTTTAGCGGTTTTAAATTATGATGATTTGACAGTGCGGATGATTGGCGATGATTTATCAGAAAAGACCAAGACAATTCAATATGGCTTTGGTCAGGGAGCCGACCTTAAAGTTTTCAATTTTCAATTTTTTCCGCCAGCTGGCGGACCAGCTGGCGGATTAGAAAGAGGGGATTTTGGCGTCAGTTTTAAATTGGATTATCAAGGAAGTATCGTGCCATTTAAATTAAATAAGGTCTTAGGCAAACAATCGGTCTATGCCGCGGCCGCCGCCGTAGTAGTTGGTTTGAATTTTGGTCTCAATTTAGTGGAAATTTCTACTGCCTTAAGAAAATACCGCGCCTTAGCTGGCCGGGCCAAGTTAATTAAAGGAATTAAAAATAGTTGGATTATTGACGATAGTTACAATTCTTCACCTTCGGCTGCTCTGGCTGCTTTGGAGATTTTAGAGGAATTGAGTCGTCCTGCTGCCGACATTGAGACCGAAGTTTTACACAGTAGTCCCAAAAAGACTTTGCCAGAGGTAAAGAGAATAGCTGTCTTAGGTGATATGTTAGAGTTAGGAGAAGATACAGAAGCTGGTCATCGCCAGGTGGGTCAAAAAGTAGCCGCTACAGTTGATTTACTTTTTGCGATTGGTGAGCGGGCCCGCTTTATAGCTGAAGAAGCTAGGCAACAAGGACTGGCTCAAGAAAAAATTTTTGAATTTTCCCGGCCGGAACAAGCAAGTTTAGCGGTTCAAAAAAAATTAAGTCCAGGAGATATTGTTTTAGTTAAGGGCTCCCGTGCCATTCATTTGGAAAAAGTAGTCAAGGAGATTATGGCTAAACCAGAAAAAGCTGATAGATTATTGGTCAGATAAGTCAAAAGTCAAGGTCAGACCTTTTTGATACAACCTTTTTTATTTATAAAAAAGGTTGTATCAAAAAGGTCTGACCTTGGAAGTCTCTGGATATAGACAAATTTAGCTATTCGTGGTAAATTATTAGAGACAAGGGCCCTATCGTCTAGTGGTTAGGACGTCAGCTTCTCAAGCTGGTAACCGGGGTTCGACTCCCCGTGGGGCTACGTGAAAGGGGGTGAGAATAAGATGGAAGAAAAATTAGTTGGTAAGATTACTCACTACTTTACTAATATCGGCGTGGGGGTAATTGAGATTACCAAAGGCGATTTAAAAGTAGGCGACAAAATCCACATTAAAGGAGCGACCAGCGATTTTGAACAAACAATTGACTCAATGCAGATAGAGCATGAAAATATAGAAAAAGCTAAAAAAGGACAAGCAATTGGATTAAAGGTTGAACAGCAAGTCAGAGAAGGCGATGAAGTTTATAAAATAGTTGAATAAATAACAAGAAATGAAAATTAAAAAAGCCAAAACCAGAGCTTTGGTGCTTTTGTCTGGTGGTTTGGACTCTATTTTAGCAGTTAAACTTTTACAAAAGCAGGGCATAGAAGTAACTGGCATAACTTTTGTCAGTTATTTTTTTAATGCTGATTTAGCCAAAAAAGCGGCTAAGCAGTTAAAAATAGAACTTAAAATAATTGATTTTTCTGATGAACATTTGGCTATGGTTAAAAAACCAAAACACGGTTATGGCAAAGCCATGAACCCTTGTATTGATTGTCATGCTTTGATGCTCAAAAAGGCTAAAGAGATAGTAAGGATAAGGAATATAGTAGAGCCAGGGCGAATGCCTTCGGCAAGAGCAAAATTTCCCAGCAAGAAATTTTGCTCTTGCGGTATTGCTCACTCTCCTCGTTCGGCCGCTAAAGGCGGCCTCGCTCGGAACCATGCCTGTTCGCAATCCGATGTCGCCGAAGATACTCGCCATGTCTCTACATTGACGCGTTTTGACTTTATCGCTACCGGTGAAGTTCTCGGCGAACGGCCAATGTCTCAAAATAAACAGGCCTTAGAATTAATAGAAAAAGAATCAGGTCTCCATGGATATTTATTAAGACCCTTATCAGCTAAATTACTTGAGCCGACTATTCCAGAAAAAAAGGGCTTGGTTGATAGAAATAAGCTCCTTGATATTTCTGGCCGCAGCCGAAAAAGGCAAATGGCTTTAGCTAAAGAATGGGGGATTAAAGAATATCCTACCCCGGCTGGCGGTTGTCTTTTAACTGACCAACAATTTGGCCAGCGGCTTAAAGAACTTTTTAAACAATGGCCGGATTGTCAAAGCAATGATGTTTTATTATTAAAATTAGGCCGCCATTTTTGGGTTAAGGATAATTTGATTATTGTTGGTCGTAATGAAGAGGAAAATAAAAAAATTAAAAAATTATCTCAAAAAGGCGATCTTTTAATTGAACCAAAAGATTTTCCCGGTCCAACTATTTTAATCAGGAGTAAAACAAAACTTTCAAAACAAAGCTTAATCAAAGCCAAAGAATTGATGATTAGATACTCTAAAACATTGACAAAATAATTAAAGGGTGTATAATATAAATGGTTGTTTTAAAAATAAATTAACACTTAAAATGGAGAAATGGGATGAAAAGAGAAGATTTGACATTCAAGAAATTTACTGCTATTCACGAAACATTTGAAGAATTGGAGTTGGCTGTAGGACTTGTCTTTCTGACTAATATTAGGCCCTATCTGACTAGTGATATTTTATCAATTAAAGAGTTGCCTTTTTGGGACAGCGGAAATGGTTCTCGGAAAATCTATTTGCCTCGCGCCGAAAGGGACGATGAAAATAAGAGCAAGGGTTTTCATATCTGTTTATTTGCTCCTATTTATGGCGAGGATTATGCTGAAATAGTGTTCCGACGGGATGTGAGCAGGAAGGTCAAATTCCTTTTCGGTAGAAATGAGGAAAAAAGACCCTTTGGATTTGAGGAAGGGAAAAAGCATTTGCCTTTGAGAATATATCGCCACGGCAGCGCTGATTGGCGCTTCAATCCGGTTTTTATTCTGATTGAAGATAATAAAAAAGTTCGTTTGTTCAAAATATCTCTTATTTGGATAGAGGACAGGGTGATAGTCGGTTTTCCTAAGCCGAGCGACTGTCCTTCATTCTTGGTTTAGAAACCGGGCCAGCAATCTTTCGGGATTGCTGGCCATTTTTATTATCTTTTTAAAATGCTAAAATAAAATGTAATGATTCCTTATTTTTCCTACATCCAAATCAATCTTGGACCAGTCACTCTTTATACTTGGGGATTGTTTTTGGGAATGGCTTTTTTGGTTGGTTCCTGGTTGGTTTTCAAAGAAGCTAAAAAAAATGGGATTGACCAAAAGAAGATTTTCTGGCTGATTATTTTTGTTTTTGTAGGCGGGCTTGTTGGTTCTCGTTTGGGCTATATTCTTCAATTTCCGGCTTATTATTTTTTTCATCCTTTAGAAATTTTTCAGGTTTGGACGGCTGGCTTAATGTTTTACGGCGGATTATTAGGAGCTGGCATAGCTGGTTTGTTATATTTGAAATATAAAGATGGGATAAGTTGTAAACAACTCATCCCATCTTTATCACAAATAGCTGATATTTTTACCCCAGCCATTGCTTTAGGGATTTTCATTACTCGTCTTGGTTGTTCTTTAGTCAATGACCATCAGGGAGCCATAACTAATTTACCTTGGGCAATTTTATGGCCAGACGGCGCTCTGCGCCATCCAGTAGCTGGATATTTAGCTTTGAATGGACTGATTATGTTTTTAGTTTTGTGGCTTTTGCGGAACTGTCTCAAAAAACCAGGCCAACTTTTTGTTGTTTTTTTCATTTGGTATGGCATAGCTCGTTTCTTTTTGGATTTTACCCGAGCCACTGACACCATTTTAGCTGACTCTCAATATTTTGGACTATTTGTTAGTCAATGGATTAGTTTACTTATCTTAATGGGATTATTTATTTATCTTGGCCGGATAGCCACCCGTCATTGACAAAACTAATAGATATATTATTCTGTCCTTAAGTTCACGAACAATAAAATAGAGGGGAGAGATGAAAGATGGAGTGTATATTATGTAGAGAAACCGGCTTTTATGGAGAAAGGTTTTGTCCGATGTGCGATGGCTGGGGCAGTGTGGCAGCCATGTTGGAAAACCCGCCAAAATTTAACCCATCGGCTAATGTAATAAGAAGAATGATAAAAGAAGGTTATATCTTGGCGGTCTTGATTATGGACGACAGAACTTTCAGGATTTATCATTCTGTGAGAAGTCCAAAGGATCCTGAAAGAGAACATTTCGCAGTAGGGTTGGTATTAGATAAGACCGATAATGAAATCCAATATAGTGCTGGTTATCTTTTGAGCGGCGGTGGTGTTCAATCTTTTCATGAGGATGGAACACCTCATAAATAAAAAATCATCAAGCATGGAGGTGAGAATAATGGATAAAGCAACGCAAGTTATTTACCAGATGGATGAAGCAAAGCAAATGGCTTTTCATGAGATAAGTTGGCGGAAAGTCCGTCACCAAAGAGAGGGCCAAAGGAGCCAAAGGTTTCTTAAAGAGGTAAGAGAGATGGCTATGCTCTATCAATTACTCTTTGGATTAACCTTTGAAGCTGCTACCGATATAGTGCATAACAAAATTAGGGCCATAGATTTTCAGGATTCAGCTGAAGAGCTTGAAGATAGCGGAGATGAACAAGAAGCGGAAAAACATTGGAAGATGGCTGAACAGAAACTCTACGAACATTATTCCGCACTTTTGGAAAGATTAAAAAAAAGCTGACGAGGACTAAGCTGTTCTTTCAGTTATCACTTGATAGGGGCTATCGCAGGATAGCCCTTTTTGTTATAATAATAAATAATATGCGAAAACCATGGCATAGTTTTTCAATTGAGAAAACTTTTCGGGAATTAGAATCACGACCGGATGGATTAAGGCAGAAGGAAGTTAAAGAAAGGTTGAAGAAATTCGGTCCTAATAAACTTCCGGAAGAAAAGCCCTTTTCCAGGATCAAGTTGTTTTTAGGGCAATTTAGAAGTCCGCTTATTTATATTTTACTCATAGCCGGAATTATTACTTTAATTTTAAATGATTATACTGATGCGGTGGTTATTTTCGGAGCTGTTCTTTTAAACACTATAGTTGGTTATCTTCAGGAAAGTAAGGCCTCTCATGCATTAGATAAGTTAAAAAAAGTTCTTAAAATAAGAACAATTGTTTTTCGAGATGGTCAGGAAAAAGAAATTCCTCAAGACAAACTGGTGCCAGGTGATATTATTTTCTTAAGAGCCGGCTATAAAGCGCCGGCTGACGCTCGGCTCATTGAGGCAAATAATTTACGGCTCAATGAATCAGCTTTGACCGGCGAGTGGTTGCCGGCTAAAAAAATTAAAGAAATTTTACTGCCCCAGACACCTTTAGCTGACCGTGATAATATGGTTTATCTGGGCACAATGATTGAGGATGGTTGGGGTAAAGCCGTGGTTACGGAAATTGGCTTAAAGACCGAAATTGGTCATTTGGCTCAAATGGTTAAAGAAGCCAAAGAGAAAAAAACTCCTTATCAGAAAAAATTAGCTCGGTTTAGTAAAGTGGTTGGCTTGATTATTGTGGTTATCTCTTTGGCTATTTTTATTGAGGGAATGGTTACTGGGGGTGAGTTTATTGAAATGTTTACCACAGCTATTGCCGTAGCCGTAGCCGCTATTCCCGAAGGACTACCGGTGGCTATGACCGTTATTTTAGCCCTGGGCATGCAGAGAATTTTGAAAAAAAAGGGCTTGGTCAGAAAATTGGCTTCGGCCGAAACATTAGGCAGTACTTCAATAATTCTTACTGATAAAACAGGCACCTTAACCAAGGCAAAAATGGAAGTGGCTGGTATTTATACTGGTCATAGAGAACTCTTGAGCGATGAAGGCGCAGGGTTTACTCAAAAAATTGACGGTCATAGCCAAGAATCCCATGTTCTGGCTTTGAAAATTGCTCTGCTCTGTAATGAGTCGTTTATTGAAAATTTTGGAGAACCAATGGAAAAATGGATTATTCGCGGCAGACCAACTGAAAAAGCTCTTTTAATAGCTGGTATTCGGGCTGGTCTTTCTAAAAATGACTTAGAAAAAGAACAGCCCAAAATTGATCAATTTCTTTTTGACCCGACTTATAAATATGCGGCTACCCTTCATAAATTTGACTCATTTAGGAGCGAATCTCCTATTAGGAGCTTTGCTCCTAAAACTTCCAAAACTGCCGATAATATTTTATACATACTCGGCTCACCGGAAAAAGTTTTAGCGATGTCTTCTTATTTAGATAATGACGGGCAAAAAGAGGACTTATTGTTGGCTGAACTTAAAGAACTAAAAAATAAATATGAAGGTCTAACCAGGCAAGGATTAAGAATTCTGGCTGTTGCTTATAGAAAGACCAGAGAGAAGAAAATAAACCCCTTAGCAGAAGAGAAAAATAAGAAAATGGTCTTTGTTGGTTTTTTTGCCTTGCATGACCCAATTAGAAATGAAACTAAAGAGGCCATTCAATTATGTCGCCAAGCCGGTCTCAAACCGATTATTGTCACTGGCGACCACCGCTTAACCGCCCAAGCTGTGGCGGAAAAGCTCGGCTTTAAACTTAAAGAAGAAAATATTTTAGAAGGGAAGGACTTAGATAGAATGTCTGACCAGGAATTTGAGAAAAAATTTAAGGATATTCAAATTTATGCCCGAGTTGAACCAAAACAAAAATTAAGAATTGTTCAGGCCTGGCAAAAAAGTGGAGAAGTGGTGGCTATGACCGGCGACGGCATCAATGATGCGCCGGCTCTCAAACAGGCAGATATTGGACTGGCCCTGGGTTCAGGCACTGATGTGGCTAAAGAGGTGGCTGATTTAGTTCTTTTAACTGATAATTTTAGTATTATTGTGGCGGCGGTGGAAGAGGGTCGAGCGATTATTGATAATATTAGAAAAGTAATTACTTATCTACTTTCTGATAGTTTTACAGAAATTATTTTAATTGGGGTGAGCTTGCTCATGGGCTGGCCTTTACCAATTTTAGCGGCCCAAATTTTATGGGTCAATCTGATTGAAGACGGTTTACCTAATGTTGCTTTAGCTTTTGAATCAAAAGAAAAAGGCCTGATGAAGCAGAAACCTCAAAGTCAGGAAGCGCCTCTTTTAACCAGAGAAATGAAAGTTTTGATTTTTATTATCGGTCTGCTGACTGATGTATTTCTTTTAGGGCTATTTTTCTATCTTCTAAAGTATTCCGACTATACATTGCCTCATATTCGGTCAGTAATTTTTGCCGGCTTAACCATTGATTCTCTTTTTTATGTTTTTTCCTGTAAGAGTTTGAAACGCAATCTTTGGCATATTAATCCATTTTCTAATAAATTTTTAATTGCGGCTTGGTTATTCGGCATATTGATGTTATTATCCGCTCTTTATTTTTCTCCTTTCCAGAATCTCTTAAAGACCGTTCCGCTAACTTTTTTTGACTGGCAATTAATCCTGGTTTTAGGTTTAATCAATATAGTTTTAATTGAAATGACTAAGTGGATATTTATAAGGAATAAATCATAAATTACAAATTTGAGGTTCTAAAATCAAGGTCAGACCTTTTTGATACAACCTTTTCTAATGTTCGACCTACGAGCGGAACCTCAGAGGTTCGACCTCTTGAGCGGGACCTCAAAAAGGTCCCTACTCCCGAGGTCAAACCTCTTTCGTTCTTAATGTCAAACCTTGAAAAAGGTTGTATCAAAAAGGTCTGACCTTGACTCCTTGCCCTTCCTCAAATTTTTCTTTAGTTTTAAGATATGTTTTTCTTCTACATTATCATTTTCATTGCTTCTTTTGTCTTGCTGATTTTATCCAGCAAGTGGCTGATTGGGGCATTGATGAAATTAGCTAAATTTTTGGGCTGGAAAGAATTTGTGGTTGCTTTTTTTACTATGGCTTTAGCCGGAGCAGTGCCTAATCTTTCAGTTGGCTTGAGTTCTATTCTTCATCGGGTTCCTCAACTTTCTTTTGCAGAGATTGTCGGCGGCAATATTATTGATTTGACCGTGGCTATTGCTTTAGCGGCTCTTATTTCTAAAAAAGGATTGACTCTGGCCAGTCGGACTGTTCAGGGAAGCGCTATTTTCACTTTAATTGTGGCTGTTCTGCCTTTACTCTTAATCGCCGACGGTCAGCTTTCTCGGATAGACGGTCTTTTATTAATTTTAGCTTTCTTTATTTATATGTTCTGGCTCTTTAGAAAAAAAGACAGATTCAGCAAGGTTTATAATAAAATAAGAGAGCCGCTTGGCTTTAGAACTGCTTTTCAGAATATCGGTATTTTACTTGGGACAATTGCGCTCCTTCTTTTAGCAGCTGAAGGGATTGTCAGGTCAGCTACTTTTTTCTCAACCACTTTGAATTTCCCGCTTGTTTTAATTGGCGTTTTAATTGTTGGCTTAGGCAATGCTTTGCCCGAGATTTTTTTTGGCATTCAGGCAGCCAGAAAGGGAAACGATTGGCTGGTCGCCGGCAATATTATGGGTTCAGTGATTATCCCGGCTACTTTAGTCCTTGGCTTGGTTGCTTTTCTTTCGCCAATTAGAATTACTGATTTTTCGCCTTTTGCTATTGGCCGCTTTTTCCTAATTATTTCGGCCATATTTTTCCTGCTCTTTTTACGAACCGGCCGAAAAATCACCAAAAAAGAAGCAGTTTTCCTGCTGATTATTTATCTTCTTTTTGTCCTGATTGAGATTTTATTTAGTTAATCGACACCCGTTGTCGTAACATATTTGCATAAATTTTTGAATTTGCTATACTGGAAATATGGAGTACTTTATTATCATCCTTTTGATTTTGCTTGTCATTGGTCTCGGTCTTTTATTTTTTATATTATTCAGAAAAAAAACAGACAAGCCGGAAAGCGAGTCATTGGTAATGCTTCAGCAGCAATTAAGTCAACTTAGCCAGGTTTTGGATAATAAGTTAAATGAGTCAGCTAAGAGTATGCGGGTCCAGTCCAGTCAAAGCGCCAAGATTATCCGCGATGTTACTGAAAAATTAACTAAACTTGATGATACTAATAAGCAGGTGGTTGGTTTTGCTGAACAGCTCCAGTCCTTGGAAAATATTTTAACCAATCCCAAGCAACGAGGAATTTTAGGGGAATATTATTTAGAGACCGTCTTGAAAAATGTTCTGCCGCCCAAGTCCTACCAAATGCAGTATGAATTTGATGATGGTGATATAGTTGACGCGGTAGTTTTTGTTAAAGATAAAATTATTCCCATTGATTCTAAATTTTCTTTAGAAAATTATAATCGGATTGCTCAAGAAAAAGATGAAAACGAACGAGTTAAATTAGAAAAGCAATTTAAAATAGACCTGAAAAAAAGAATTGACGAAACAGCTAAGTATATTAAACCCAGCAAAGGGACAATGGATTTTGCCTTTATGTTTATTCCGGCAGAAGGAATTTATTATGATTTATTAGTCAGTCAGGTCGGGGCGATCAAGGTAGCTACTCGTGATTTAATTGAGTATGCTTTTAAGGACAGGCATGTTATAATTGTTTCACCGACTTCTTTCTATGCTTATTTACAGACCGTTTTACAGGGTCTGCGAGCTTTACAAATTGAAGAATCAGCTAAAGAAATTCGCAAAAGAGTAGAGATGCTGTCTAAACATTTTAGAAGCTATGATGAATATATGCAGAAGTTAGGCAATAATTTAGGAACAACCGTGGGTATGTATAATAAGGCGTATAAGGAATATGGCAAAATTGATAAGGATGTTATGAAAGTTACTGACGGCAAGTCAGAAATAGAAATTAAAGAAATAGAAAAACCATCAGTTGACCAAGGATGAACTAACAACGACTCATAATATGCAGCAGGAAACTATAACCAAAACAAAAGTTGGTCTTAAAACGAAAGTTATGGTGGCTACGGCAATATTAAGTATAGGGGCTTTAGCTGCTTTTGGCGGTATTTGGTTTTATCGTCTACCTAATGTTTATCTGAATTCTTCTTCTCCATCCGGACAGATATTAGCCGGTATGGCTGACCAATTATTAGTTGCTTTTGATTTTGGGAGTGGCGCAATGAGAAAACCAATAGAGATTTCTGAAATTACAGTAACCATTGATTTTTTCCGTGAGCAGACCGGACAGGAATTAAAGAATCAGATTAATGATTTAGACCTTTTTGTGAATGATGTTCCGATTTCTAAAGTTGCTGAATTAGAGCTTACTAAATTGGAATCCAAGGGTCTTTATAGGGGTATAGCTAAGTTTGAATTAGATTCTCCTTTAGTGATACCGACTAAAAGCATTATAATGGTTATGGTTAAAGCACGCATAGGAAATATAGATACTTTAGGGGGTCGGGTTCGCGCTTCAATCAAGAGAACAAAACATATTAAAGCGACCATATATTCGGGTAGGAGAGTCATGGTTGTTCCGCAAAGGGCCTGGGGACATTGGTTAGAGATTACTGATATACATAACGAATAAAGATAAATAAAGTTTTATGATTTGGGAAACTATTTTAGATTTTATAGATTTTTATTTTCCATATATCTTAGCCATTCTTACTGTTATTGGTCTGATTTTTGGTATCTATGCCAAGAGAGAAAGTATTTTTAAAATTAAGAGTATTAAATCCGCCACACCGGTCTTAGATAAATACTCCAGGGATTTAATAGCTTTGGCTAAGGATAAAAAATTAGATGAAGTGATTGGTCGGGAAAAAGAAGTTAGGCGGATTATCCAGATTTTGTGCCGTCGGACTAAAAATAATGCTATCTTAATTGGTGAAGCAGGGGTAGGGAAAACAGCCATTGCTGAAGGATTGGCTCTATCTATTGTAGACGGTCAAGTGCCCGAGATTCTTAAAGACAAACGGCTTTTGGCTTTAAATATAGGGGGACTTTTAGCTGGAACTAAATATCGGGGTGAATTTGAACGAAGAGTAGAGATGGTTAGTCAAGAAATTTTAGATAGCAAGAGAGCAATTATTTTATTTATTGATGAAATCCAGAGTTTAACTCAAGCTAATGAGTCCACTGGAGCGGTTGGGGCAGCTAATCTTTTAAAGCCCTTTTTAGCCAGAGGTGATTTACAAGTTATTGGAGCAGCTACCCCGGAAGATTATTATAAATACATTCAAAATGACACTAGTTTAGAACGAAGATTTCAGCCAGTGCTGATTAAGGAGCCAACTTCTGAAGAGGCATTAAGAGTTTTACGGGGCATAAGAAAAAACTACGAAGAATATCATCAGGTTAAAATTACTGATGAAATAATTGAGGCAGCTGTTTCATTGACAGAGAAGTATCTAACTGACAGATATTTTCCTGATAAGGCAATTGATTTAATTGACGAGACAGCTGCTAAAGTTAATTTATCTAAAGTTAGAGCTAAAAAGAAATTGCCAGTTGATGAATGGCCTGAAATTTCCATTAATGATTTGGAAGAAATTCTCTTTCAGTGGTCAAGTGATGTAACTGCGCTTAAACAGAAGAAGGAATTGCTGGAGAAGGATGAATAGAAATTAAAGAATTGGAAAGACCATTCCAAATCTAAAAGAAGATTAGTTCAAAGTTTGTACTTTAACCTTGTAAAGGAGGTAGAAAAATGTCTTGGTCTTTGTTTTTATTTACAGGAATAGCTTCTCTTTGTACAGGCGCAACACTAATTACTAAAAAAGCTGCAGATTCGGGTATACCATGGCGTAATCTAAGATTTTCGGTTTTTCTAGAAATGGCAGGTGCAACATTCTTGTTTTTTTATGCGTTAATTGAGATACTATCGTATCTTTAAGTAAATCCAGCATTAAGCCGGTTCTTGTCTTTGGCAGGAATCGGCTATTTTTGTATTTTGGTTCTTATTGATTTTTATTTTTTATTGATGTATATTGAATCTATGTTTGCAGTAATTAAAACTGGCGGCAAGCAGTATTTAGTTTCGCCGGGAGACAAAATTAAAGTAGAGAAATTAGAAGCAGACGAAGGCAAGGAAATTACCTTTGACCAAGTTTTGTTAGTGGAAAAAGGCAAGTCAGTAGAAATCGGCAATCCTTTAGTTAAGGGTGTCAAAGTTAAAGCAAAGGTCTTAAAGCAGGACAAAGCCAAAAAAATAATTGTTTTTAAGTATAAAGCCAAGAAGCGTTACCAAAAAAAAATGGGCCATCGCCAGCCCTTTACAGAAGTTGAGATATTAGGTATTAGCTGATATCAAGGTCAGACCTTTTTGATACAACCTTTTTTGCAATTTTGCAAAAAAGGTTGTATCAAAAAGGTCTGACCTTGATATAGATGTTTTATTTTCTTCCCAAAAGGGCGCTGGTTAGGGTATTCTCATCAACATATTCTAAATCACTGCCCATTGATAAGCCGCGACCTAAGCGGCTTGTTTTAATATTCAGTGGTTTAAGCAGGCGTTCAATATAAAGGAAAGTAGTATCTCCTTCAGTGGTCGGACTTAAAGCAAAAATTACTTCTTTGATTGGCGGCTGGTTGTTTTTTATTCGGGCAATTAGTTCTTTAATTTTTAGATTTTCCGGGCCAATCCCGTCAGTTGGTGAAATCAAACCGCCTAAAACATGATAAAGACCATTGTATTGTTTAGTTTTTTCTAAAGGAATAATATTCAAAACATTTTCCACTAAACAAATGGTTTCTTTGTCTTTTTTGTGGTCTTGGCAAATAGGACAGAGCTGGTTATCGTTACTGGTAATATTAAAACATTGAGAGCAAAGATGAATTTTTGTTTTGAGGTCTTTAATTAGAGATGATAAATCATTCAAATCCTTTTGTTCTTGATTGATTAGAAAAAAAGCCAGCCGACTGGCGGCTCGTGGACCAATATCTGGCAGTTTAGTTAATTGATTAATAAGATTTTGAATTGATTGAGGAAACATAATTACTCTCCCAAGTATTTCTCCAAGGGCTTGAAACTGACTTGGCTTTCATTAAAGAAAAGTTCTGTTTTGCCGGTTGGTCCATTACGATGTTTGGCAATAATAATATCAGCAATATTTTTACGGTCAGTATCTGTTCTGTCTTTGTCCTCTCTATATATGAAAAGCACTACGTCACTATCTTGTTCCAGGCTTCCGCTTTCCCGAAGGTCGGAAAGTTTGGGAATGGCTGGTGAGCGACTTTCCACGGCCCGGGAAAGTTGAGAGAGAGCCAAAATAGGTATACTAAGTTCACGAGCTAGGGCTTTTAAATTGCGGGATATTTCTGTTACTTGCTGGACTGGCGAATCAGAAGGGTTGCGCGGTTGAATCATTTGAAGATAGTCAATAATAATCAGACCTAAGTTATGCTCGGCCTGAAGCCGACGAGCCATTGTTCTCATCTGCATTATTGTCGGCGAAGGGGAATCATCAATAAAAATAGGAGCGCCTGATAAATCGTCTAATGATTGTTGAATCTTTTGAAAATCATTATCTGGTCCTTCGCCTGATAAGCGGCCAGTCCGCATTCGCCAAGAGTCAACTTCGGCTTGAGCGCAAATCAATCGGTCAGCTAACTGCTCTTTAGCCATTTCCAAACTGAAAATACCAACTGGTATTTTTTGTTTAATAGCGATAGATCGAGCAAAATCAAGAGCTAAAGTTGTTTTGCCCAAGCTTGGCCGGGAAGCTAAAATAATTAAATCCGATTTTTGAAAGCCGGATAAATGATTATCCAAGCCGGTAAAACCAGTTGGCACGCCTCTGACGACTTCGTCGCCGCGATGCAGTTTATCAATTCGTTCAAATGCCTCTTCTAAGGTCTCTTTAACCGGCAGGAATTTTTGACTAATTGATTGTTGAGAGATGCTAAAGATTTTCTGTTCGGCTTCATCAACCAAGGCATCCACATCTTCTGGTTCTTGATAGCTTAATTGACTGATTTGGTCAGAGGTCTCAATTAAGTCGCGAAGCGTCTTCTTATATTTAATAATTTTGGCGTAATGAACAACATGAGCGGCTGTGGGAACTAAGTTGACCAAACTAGTCAGATAACTGGCCCCGCCGATTTCTTCTAATTGTTTCTTTTCTTCCAAGCGATTGGTTAAACTTAATAAATCAATCGGTTCATTTTTTTCATAAAGCCCCAGCATCACTTGATAGATATTAGCGTGAATTCCACGATAAAAATCATCCGGTTTAAGAATATCAGCTATCTGAATAATTGCTTCTTTATCCAGCATTAAAGAACCAAGCGCTGATTGTTCAGCTTCAATATTTTGCGGCGGCAAGCGGCCTTCTAATTGTTTTTTATTGTTAGCCATAATAATAAATGAGAGGCAACCCTCCCATATTTTATAAATTCTAATTTAACAAAGCAATAGGAAATCTTGTTAGTATTTTGTGGAATAAAAGTTTTATAAACCCAACCCTTTCTGCCGCCGAGATTCATCAACTTCATCTTTTTTTGCTTCTTTATAATACGGCTTAGCAGAATGCAAGGGGATATTTGGTCGTTTGCCGTTTAATAATTCTTTGATAGTAATTATTTGAATTTTTGCGAATTCATGCTTTGAATAACTAACTGTAAACATACCTGCAGAAACCGCTTCCTCCCGCATTGGCCGAGTCGGCTCTTCAAGTGTTATAAAAACACCGCCATCCGCTTTTTCTCTTTCAATGTCGCCTTTAAGCGTGGCTATATCGCTACGCTTAACCTTGCCGCTTTTTACCTGAACTAATAATTTGCCGTATTCTATTTTATTGTCTTTAACATCCCTAACAATAGTAATAACTCCATCAATTCCTTTATCAGCTCCTCGCATTTTTTCTTTTGTCTTACTTTGGGCTGGCATAGCGCCAATTAAATCACAAGCCCAGTATTCAAATTCAAATGGGTCTTTTTTAGTCAAAGCCCTTGCCCCTGTTAAATCTTTTGGCAGTCCATCCACATAAATTTTTACCCGCTTATCTTCAAATTGTTTGTCAAGTCGGTGTTTTATTAAATTAATAGCTAAAGCAGTAATATCAATGCCAATCCATTTTCTGTTTAGCCGTTCAGCCACGGCCACAGTTGTCCCACAACCGCAAAAAGGATCCAAAACCCAATCGCCTTCATTAGAAGATGCCTTAACAATTCTTTCTAAAAGTGCTTCTGGTTTTTGAGTGGGATAGCCAAGACGTTCTTTGGCTGCCCTATTGATAAAAGGAATAGTCCACCAATCTCTTGGTAATATGCCTGCACTTTTATCTAAATAATCTTTATAAACTAAATTGGGGTCTGTCTTTTCTAATTCAATTGATAGTCCCTGTTTTCCAACATACTTTCCACCCTTGCCTCTTATTTGGAATTTCCTTCCTTGCTCGTCAGTATAATTAAATTTTCTTATTGTTCCCTCACTATATGGCTCTAATATTTCATCCGTGTTAAAAGTATACTGATCTGATTTTGTATAAAAGAAGATGATATCGTGTTTTTTATTAAAGTATTTTTTTGATAATTCTCTTTCTTTATAGCACCATACTATTTCATTTCTAAATTTCTTTTTACCAAAAACAACATCTAAAATAATTTTTAGATAATGACTGGCAGTTGGGTCACAATGTAAATATAAGCTTCCTGTATTTTTCAAAACGCGCTTAAGCTCAATCAATCGGACAGTCATCATTGTCAAATAAGCCAAAACATCATTCCGGCCAATTATCTTTTCTAATGCAATCATTAAATCAGAAATACCTTGATTTATTTTTGTTTTAGATTCTTTAATCCCGATTAACTGTTCAAAAGTTTTTTCCGCTTCCTGCGTCCAGTGCCAACTATCTTCAAATGCTTGAACTTGAGCATGGTTTTCCTGTAGTCCTTCATTAAATAGAATATTGTAATCGCGATTAGAACTAAAAGGCGGGTCTAAATAAATCAAATCAAAACTCTCATCTGAAATTTTCTCCCTCAAAATCTCTAAATTGTCCCCAAAATACAAAGTCCTATTTTGCATAAATAAAACTATTTTAAAAATAATTCTTTATTTTCTTTTGGTATACTAATTCATTGTTAAATTAAATGGGTAATGAAATGATATTTACTTTTCTTCTGTCAATTTTTTGACCTTTAACATTTTTAATAAAACCTCCATCGTTCGTAACTAAAACAAAAATTCCGTTATTAATCATTATCGCTAAATGGAAAGCATCTCTGGGCCTCAATTTAAATCTGCTTAAAAATTCCAAAGCTTTTTCAGTTCCTCTTTTGATATCTAAAAATTGAACTAATTCAGTTTTAGGTAAAATATCTGTTGTAAAACATTCGAGTTCACTATAAATAGGGGAATCATGACAAGATAATTTAGTATTGTTTTGTTTATTGTATTCTTTCTTAATCCCGTTCCATGCTTCGTCGAAAGATAATGGTGATAAAAGAAGTTCATTCTTATTTGATAATAATTTTCCAAATAGAATTCGCGCCTGTTTTTTTAAACTAGGTTTTTTACTCATAAACCAATAGATTAAAAAATTAGCATCAAGATAAACCTTCTGATTTCTAATGCGAATAATCATTTTCGATATGTGAAAAAATTCTTTTTAAATCATTCTTGCCCATCTTATATCCCAAATTAATAGACCCTTCTGTTTTAAGAATAAAAAGTCTATCCTCTTCTGATAGAGAATTAAAAAGACTATCTCCAATATCTTTTTTTAATTCTTCTAGAGCAATATCTTTTTCATGTTCTTTTCTAACTACATCTTGATAATCTGGGAACGATACATCAGGCCTAAAGGAAAAAATGTCTGAATTTAAGTTGTCTGCTTCTGTTGTTGATGTTGAATTCATATTTTCTTTACGATTTTTTTAAGTTCTTCGAATTGGAGATTTAAACTATTTTTTAGTGCATCAGAAGAGAGGAGTTTACTTTCAAAATGAGCGTTAAAATGAGCAATAAACTTTTTATTATTACCTATTGGTTCAATGTTTAATCTATAGATTATATTCTTTTTCTCAAACGAAATATCAATTCCAGCCTTTTTGATATCCACTATTTCGGCAATTTTTTTACCAATAAGGTCTTTTATTTCGAGGTTGTTTTTATCAGGGGCAATAACTATATTATAATTAAAACCATAAGCTGTCATTTTGTCTTTTTCTACGATACTAGCCCCAATTATTTTTAGAAAATATTTTACAATGTCTGATTTTTTTGGCACTACTTCACTCTTATCGTTTACTAATACTCTGTTAGCCTCAAATACGAATTCTTTTTTGTAGCCAGGAAAAATCATGATTTTAACACCAGGCACTTCAATAAAACTATGACTGACTTTTTTTTGTTTTTTTATCTTTACTAATTCTAATAAGCTCTTTGGAGATATAAGAAGATGATTAATAGGTGACGAAAAAAGAGCAGTAATATTAATACTTTTAACAGCTTCTATCTTCATATTTTTTATTTCTACCTTGGCTAATCGTCTTCCATAAGGCTTTTCCCTGTGGAATTTCGATTGAGCCTTAGGGATTTTATTATATTGTTTAAGCTTAACCCTTTTTAAATTTTACAGTTAATCCAAAGTAATTTACGCCTAGTTTACTTTCAACAAATGCATTATCATATATAATAACAGAATCTAGTTTAACCATAATTTTAGTCAGTTAATTCCAAGGATTAAATAAGTTATGATAGCACCCAAGACAGTACCTACTACAGCAACAAGTATATCGCGTAAAAATGAATGACGTTTCAGATTAGAATCAATTTGATAATTTATAGAATCATCTTTTATATCATTAGTTAAAGAGGTAATATTTGCGGAATTAGCTACAACAATATTTTTATTCTGATTCTTATTTATCGTAGAAAAATCATCAGAACCATCATTCTTATTTCGTTGAGATTTGTCCTTATTATTGAATGAATTTATAATTTTAAAATTGAAATTGAGATCCATAATTTTACCTCCAACCCTGGCTAATTGCTTTCCATAAGATTTTTTCTTGTGGGATTTGGATTGGGCCGTTTGGTGTTTGTTGAGTCGCTTGGACTTGCCCCTTTTTAAATTCTATAGTTAATCCAAAATGATTTGTTCCTGGTTCGCTTTCAACGAAAGCAATTCTGTATTCTTTGGTGTTGACCGCCTGATTTTCGCCAAGTTCAATTTCTGGATTCCAGATTTTGTCAAATTGCATTTCTTTTTTGTATTCTTCGTATAATTCCGTCATTAAATCAGCTAAATCTTTGTCAGCTGGCTCAACGGTTCTTAATCCTAAATCCTCTTTGGCTTCCTTGCGGCCAATAAAATATTGATGAGAATAGAGTTTTTCTGTAAAATAGTCAACAATTTTATTTACTTGTTCGTCTTCTATTGGATTTTGATGACTTTTTAAAAGACGTTTAGCTAAAATACGAATTAGATTATAAGTTCTATTAACATTTCCTAAAGCTAAGGGATGAATTTGTGGATTGGATTCTACAAATTTATTAAAGATTTTAGTTAAATCTTCATCATTCTTAATACCAAACTTTTTTTTAGCCAAATCAAAATACGCCATAACATCCTCAACAGAAATTGGAATCTTACCTTGAGGATTATTGGGGTCTTGAGGATTAAAGACATTAGCGGTTGAAGGGTCGATTGGAGAAAGTTCAGAAAGATCAGTCATTACAATTTCATCAGCTCCTAATGAAATCATTGTAGCAGCGCTATGAGCTTTATAAGGAACCAAAACTGAAAACTTTTCGCAATATTCGCGAATCATAGAGACTAAACGCCAAGGAACCATAGTGTCACCGCCAGTACTGTATAAGAATAAGTCAATTTTATCTGTTTTACCTATTTTCCTTAAATGACTACTAATTACTGGGATAACATCCATAGCGATTCTTGCATTAACTGGTCCTTTTCTATCACTAGTTACATAAGTAATAACTTTAGAATTTCTTTTTTCTTCAATTTTTTTGATTAAATTTTTTGTGTCCATATTTTTTTTGGCTGATTTATATTGTCATTATACCTTTATTTCTTTAAGATTCAAGGTTTTGGGGGTGCGCTTGGGGATACACTTGGTCCTTTTTCTGTGTCTTTTATTTGATAGCCCTTTTCCTCAATTTGTTTTCTGATTTGGTCTGATTCGTCAAATTTCTTTTCTTGGCGGGCTTGTTCGCGTTTTTTAACTAATTCTTTAATTTCTTGAGGAATTGTTAGTTTTTCTTTTCTAATTTTATCCAGATTTAAGCCAAGAACTTTATCAAAGTCCAAAATAGTGGCCAATTTATCCGGAGCGGATAAATCTGATTTTAATAATTCTTGGACAACGACTAAACCTTGAGGCAAATTAAAATCATCAGTTATTTTTTCAATGAATTTATCTTTATAGTCCTGGCTTATCTTGCCTAATTTATTGCCAAGATTTTTAATTTGATTAATCAGATTATTAAAACCTTTTTGAGCTGATTCCATTATTGACCAGGTGAAGTTTTGTTTGGAGCGGTAGTGAGCTTGTAAAAGTAGATAACGAAAAGCCAATGGATTAAATCCCTTTTCTTTTAATTCTTTCAAACTATAGGTGGTTCCGGCTGATTTAGACATTTTCTTATTATCTACCAATAAATGCTCATTATGGAGCCAATAATTGACAAACTTGACATCATTAGCTGATTCGCTTTGGGCAATTTCATTAGTGTGGTGAATTGGAATATGTTCAATTCCACCCATATGGATATCTATGGTCTTGCCTAAATATTTGTTGCTCATCACTGAACATTCAATATGCCAGCCCGGAAAACCCTGACCATTTTTAACTAAAGGGGACTTAAAGGATGATGGCCAGGTTTGTAAGGCGTTTTGATGGACGCCAGCTTTAAAAAACCAGAGAACAAAATCCGATGGATGCTTTTTGTTCTGGTCGGAAATTTCTCCTTTGCCAGCATCCTTAATTTGTTCTTCCAGTTTCTGTTTGGAAAGTTGATTATAGTTCTTAGCTTTTGAGATATCAAAATATATAGCTAAATCAGTAGTATAAGCAAAGTTCTTATCTAATAAGATTTGGGTCATTTCAATAATTTCTTGAATATGTTCAGTAGCTTTTGGTTTTACTATTGGGTCTGAAATATTTAAGTCCTTAGTATCTTGTTCAAAGATTTTAATGTATTTTTCTGCGATTTGTTGTGGTTTTAATCCTTCTCTTTGAGCCCCTTTAGTCATTTTATCTTCGCCTTGGTCCTGGTCGCTGGTTAAGTGTCCGACATCAGTGTAATTTCTGACAAATTTTGCTTTATAATCTAAATATTTTAAAACACGAACAACCAAATCAGCGCAAAAAGAGCCGCGCATCACGCCAATATGTTGAGTCCAATAAACAGTTGGTCCGCAATAATAAAAAGAAACCGTATCTTTTTTAATCGGCTTGAATATTTCCTTTTTACGAGTAAGAGTGTTGTAAAATTTAAGCATTGTCGTTCGGCTATGCGATAGCCGAATTTTATTACAACCATTTCTTTTTCTTAAAATAGATAACCATTATGCCGGCGCTGATAAGCATAAAGACAAGAACAACCAGCCAAGTCAGAGGATTTTTTCGGACCAGAGGGATATTATCAAAAACATTCATGCCAAAAAATCCAACAATCACGCTTAATGGGAAAGTGATAAAAGAAACCACGGTCAGGAATTTCATAATATCACTCAACTTATGAGAAAGCAGGGAATTATTGGTCTGTTCAATAGAAATAATCAGCTCCCGGTGATTTTCTAAAACATTCCAGACCCTGATATTTGAACCGATTACTTCCTGGGCTAATGGTTTTAATTCTTGACTAAAAATCCGTTGAGATTTCTTTTCTAATATTTCCAGCACTGAACGTTGTGGTTTGATAGCTCGACGAAAATCAATCATATCTCTTTTGAGCAAGGCAATTTTTGAAAGCATTTCTTTTTCTTTGC
>Ga0209976_10000392_pt1 | contig 30235 bp, 60 predicted proteins | sample SumtaG_FD_182806 | JGI IMG/M metagenome (GOLD analysis project Ga0209976, IMG submission 182806) | Deep subsurface microbial communities from Indian Ocean to uncover new lineages of life (NeLLi) - Sumatra_00157 metaG (SPAdes) (version 2) | ecosystem: Environmental > Aquatic > Marine > Oceanic >...
TACTCAAAAGCAAAAATAGTATTAATGTTTTAATCATTATCACACCTCTCGATACCCTCTTACTAGTTTATAACCCTCAGTCTTAGCAAAGCGAATAGCTACAATTACATAGTCTAGACCTTCTACTCCAACTACTTCGTTGTGTATGACTGACATGAGGTTAGTGGTTTTTGTTAAATTACCAGTTTTTACAGACTCTAAGCAGGCAACACGTCGCTTAAATAAGTTAAAAACCCCGTATTTTTCAGTCTTATAATGTCTAATATTTACAATATAATGCCCGATTATCTCAGGCAATTCATCTATAGTTATCATTCTCAAGCCTCCAAAAGTTTTAATATTTTTTCTTGGGTTATTTTATCAAGGTCAGATCTTAACACTGCTATCCTACACGCAAGTCTATGGTCTAGTTTATAATAATGTATAATCTTTTCAGCATGTTCTATTGACATACCTTGTCTACCGAATTCAATATTGCAAAGGGTATTAGAGCATATACCAATGACTTTAGCCATTTGTGTTTGTGTAACTTCATGGTCTAATCTAATATGCCTTAGTAGGGTTCCTAGGGGGGTTACTTTGTGCTTATTTTTCATGTTGTTTGCTTATGTGGGATAGTATAGAATTGGTTTTTGTTTTTGCCTCTAACTCTTTTTGTCTTTTTTCTAAAGCTTCCACAATGTGAGGATTTTCTTTATCAAACTTAAGCTTTGCCTTAACAAACTTATTGAAATTCTCGCTAGCTTCTTCTATAGACAGCCCAAGACTTTTTTTATTAATCATTATTAAACCCCTTTTTTAATGCCCCACCATGAACCCTGACAAGCTTACCTTGTTTGTGTAGTATTCTTAGATCTCTCAAAACAGTCATAGTACTTATTTCAAAGTAATCAGCTATTTCTTTTACTGTAACAAAACCACTATTACTACAGTAAAAGATTATCCTTTCTCTTCTATATTCTGGCTTTATTTTAATCCTTCCATTTACTATCTTTGATTCTTGTTTATAATGTATCATTTGTTTCTACTCATAATTCATTTTATTTACATAGAGTACCACACATTTTACATAAGTCAAGTATATTTATTCATAATATTATATATATTTATGTTGACAGTGTGTAAAGATATAGTAGTATATATAATGATTAAAAAAGGAGATAAAAATGCTATATGGGGGGTTAAGATTTTTTGGTTTTTATGGGTTATTAGTACCAATACACACTCTGGTGTCCCGTATTCCCGTATTTGGGTTAATGCCGGACAATATAGTAACTACGCTTATCGTTGGGGCTATAACTGTAGTAATTATTTTATTTTTAGTTGAGCTAGCTATTGCTTTTGCTAAGGGAATTGTTGAATTTTTTGAAAGGAGGGGCTAGCAGAATATGGGTCGTAAACTAATTTTTAACTATGAGATTATGAATGATTTTAAATTCAACCGCTTTGCATACGATATTTCCGATACATACAAGGACATTGACATATCTATAACCTTGCATGAGATTGATACTAAAGATGGTTATGTTGTCAAGATGGGCATTGGTAACTATGGCATGACTATAGGCGAATATACGCTTAAGGATGGCATAAATTACAAGCACTTAAAAAAGAGTGTGCAACACGAGATTAAAGAACATCTTGCTGACTATCGTTAATTCAAATCACCGCCCCATTTAATATTATAATTACTTACCCATATTCGCTTTATTTGTCTACGCTTAAATGGGTAAAGAATTAAGACAGACCCAAGTATATAATCCAAACAATCCCCATAATAAAACCTACTTGTGTAGATAATAATAGCCTGTGACGGTGGGGTTCCCTTCACTTTTTGATTAATCGCATTTGTAATCTTGAGTATTTCTAAGTATCTTTTTATCATATAACCGCCCCCTCGATTAACGTTTTTTCAACTTCGTCTACAGATGTACAGAATCCGTGTATCCAGTGTATTGTTGTTTGACGTTTTAAGCACTCTAGGAAGTCATTTTGTTCAGTTGATACCCTGCCCTTAGGCGTTTTCAATTCTATAAACACAAACTCTCTGTGGGCGATTATTTGGATGTCTGGTATGCCTTTCTTTACACCCAACAACCGCATTAGCAAGCCATACTTTCTAGCAAGCCAACCCTTGCCATAATATGCCCCGTTAGGGGTATGCCACCAGTTAATGATTAAGTCTTTTTTTTCTAAGTCATCAAGGTAGTCTGCGACCTTAACTTGTAGTTCCTGTTCCTCTGTATAAGTCTTAAACTTAGCATAAAACTCATGTAATCTACTTGCGAATAGTCTTTTATCTACAGCTAGTTTTTTCATAATATCACCTTTTGGTTGAGTTATTCGGAAATCCCGACATACTTAAAAAGATGTTGCCCTTATTTAGTTTTTTATTTAAAATAATCTTAGTACTAATTGTACTAATTGTACTATTATAAAACCACAACTGAATCCAAAACTGAATTGTATTAAATGTGAAACAATACGCCACTTGATATTTATATTTTTTTCACTCATTCTCCTGCTCTCTTTCCCACTGTTCATGCTCGCAACTATCAGTTTGTTGCTTTTGTTCTTCGTAGTTAGTTGATAGTTTTTCGATAAGACTATAAGCCTTTTTTACTTGGTCATCTATTTGTCTACAATGTTGATCGTATCCATAGCTATCATTAAAGTCTTTCCATCGCAAAGAAATAAAAGCCTTGCTTAATGAAATTTTCTTATCTTCTAGATTCTCAATGTGTTCTAAAATATCTTTCATCTTACTCATCACATCTCTCCTTGTTATAATGCTCCGCTAAGTCCTCTAGCAAGCCCGCACAGTTGTCTCTAACATCTTTATTAGTCCTAGGGCTTCTATAAATAAACTCGTGTGTCATATAGTTAATAGACTGCCTTGCAACCCCTATAGCCTCGCCATCATTTTTTGAATATGGTCTTACACGCTTGAATATCTCTCTTTCTTGGAAATCGTAATCTATTTCTTTTCTCTCATATGCCATTATTTGTCTTCCTCCAGTGAAAATAGTTTAGTGCTTTTTATCTGAGTTAAGATATCTTCACAAGTATCTTTTACGGCTTTCTCTATCTCCTCAATGTTTGCGGTTGCTGGTTGAGTATCATGAATATCTTTTACGAACGAAGCAATTGTGTGTTCTAATAGCCTTAGCCCGCCAACTATTACTACAACACGGGCGTCCATAAAAATTTTCTTTTGCGTTTTGTTGTCAGTTATCATCTTAATCTCCTATTTTTCTAATACTACTTTTAAGCAAACTACTAACCTTGTCTGCCATCTCTTTATTCTCTGGATAATCTGGTTTATCGTAAAGACCAACCTTGCCGTGCTTTCTTCTACACTCTTCTAGTAAGTTTCTTTGTGCAGTCACCGAATCTGGCTTCCTAGCATCCTCAAGTTCTGTAAGAAACAAACCAATTATATTTGTAGTAGGAAAAGTTTGTTGTATCTTTAGTTTATCAAATGCCTTGTCGAGTTCTTCCTTTTTGCAACCTTGAAAATCCTTAGCATACAACTCTAGTAATGCTGTATCAGGACATTTTCTATTGTTTAATATATGTAATGTTAATATGTAATCTGTTACTTTCTCATTCATTAATAACTAACCTCCTTTCTAACTCTATCCCATTTTAATTGATCTTCACTTCTTATATCTTTGTTACTATAGTTGCCTTCCAATAGCTTTAACAAGCTACTAGCAGTACATATAAAATCAAAGTTAACTACCCAACCACGGTCATTAACCCCCTTTAAATGATTGGATTCTTCTATCTTTAATTCTATTTGTTTGAAAAAGAATGCTATATCACCATCACCAGCAAACTCAGCTAATCTAGCCTTAATTGCTTTTTTTCTTTTGTCACCCATACCTGCTATCTTTGGTATTTTAAATTTCTCGTACTTTTCAGCTATGTTATTCCAGCTTGTTTCTATTAATTCATAGTCTAATGTAGGTTGCTTTAGGTCCATGCTAACAACCTTGCTTTGCTTAGGTTCTTGAGCTTCTATAGGGTCTTTTTGGGCTGTTAGAGCTCCATGCTTAGAATCAACTACGGGCGGTGCGTCTTGAATAGACTTAGGGCGACCGCCTTTCTTGCCGTTCTCTCTGTTTTTTTCTACTTTATCTTGGTATTCTTTTTCGTGCCTATCAATACTTTTAAGTATATCTTGCTGGATTTGAGATGCTAAAGGGTCGTTCAATTCAACTAACACGGGATTTTCTTCCGTTGAATAAACAATGATATTGAGGAATATAGCTGACCGTAGTTCTACAGTCATATGTTTGAGATAAACGAGCTTGTCTTTGTAAAGTTTTATAGCTGGGATTGGCATACTTAGCCTCAATATTATGTTTCAAAATAATATTAATCAATTTTTAATAAAGAGTCAACTGTTATTAATTTTTTATTAACGTTGACAAGAGACTCTTACTTTTTATAGTTATAGTTATAGTTATAGTTATAGTTATAGTTATAGTTATAGTTATAGTTGGCTTAGACATGGTTATTTTTTAAAGCACGTGGTTAGCCAAAAATAGCGGTGGGTTATGTTGGGTTGTTTAGATTAACTAACTTTTATTTTATATGCTATCATGCTAGTGTGGTAGTTTAGTACTATTATGTTTCATAAACCCCTTTGATTTAGTTCTTAGGGGTTTTTCTCAATGATTATCTTTCAGTTGTGTATGCCACTAACTTAACCTATCCTAACCACCATTATTTCTATAATAAAAAACGGATTAATACGCTTTAAGGTTGACAACTAGATAAACAAGTAGTAACATATAACTATTAAGTAATAAAAAATGGCTGTGTGTTATGAATATACTAGAGTTAATAAAGAAGTTTCCCACTCAAGAAGCATGTATTAAACACTTTGAAAAAGTAAGATGGGGTGATGAAGTAAAATGTGCATATTGTAAGGGAGAAAATACCTACCCTAACGAAAAAGAATTAAGACATCATTGTAATGATTGTAGAAAATCTTTTAGTGTAACAGTAGGTACTATTTTTCATCACACACATATTGAATTACAAAAATGGTTCTTAATAATGAGCTTAATGTTAAACGCAAAAAAAGGTGCATCGTCCTATCAGATAGCAAGAGACTTAGGTATGAGACAAGCTACCGTATGGTCAATTATGCAAAGAGTGCGTAAGGCTATGAAAACTAATGACAAAGAATTGTTAAGTGGTATAATAGAAATGGATGAGACTTATGTTGGCGGAAAGCCTAGGAAAACAGGCAAGAAGGATGACAACGACAAGGGCAATCCAAGAGGTCGTGGTACTAAAAAAGAGTGTGTTGTTGGTATGGTAGAACGAGGCGGTAAGGTAAAAGCTACGAGCGTTCAGAAAGCGCAAATTAAGTCATATGGACTTAAGCAATTAGTTAGGGATAATATAGACATGGATAATTCATTACTTATTACTGACGAATATAAAGGCTATATGACTATGAATAAGATTATTAACCATGCACAAGTTAACCACCAAAAAGAATACGTTAATAGCTATGATATTCACACAAATACCATTGAATCATTTTGGGCTTTATTAAAGCGTGGTATCATGGGTAACTTTCACAAAGTAAGCAAAAAGTACCTAGATAATTACATAAACGAATTTACTTATAGATACAATAATAGAGACAACAAAAATACTTTTAACGACTTATTATTACGTATGGTGTAGGTATGCAGAATCAAGAATTACACATATACTATGAAGGTAGTAATTATAAGGATGGGAAGATTGACATTAAAGAATTTGCACCTTCTTTATTGGCTTTTGGTGAATTGATAGAAGAAAGTAATAAGATTATTAATGGTAAAAAAGCAGATGTAAAAACTTTTATTACTGCTGATTTTAAGAAAAAATGCTTTAAATGTAAAGTATCTTTGGAGTCTGCTAATGCTTTGCAGTCAGCAAAAAATCTTTTCGGGCTTAAAGATACATTGAGTATAGAAGAATTACTCCAATTATTAGGTTTTATTGGTACTGGAGTTAGTGGAGTCGCTGGAGTTGCTATCACTTCATATATTGCCTATAAGATGATTGAGAAAGGGCGTAAAGTAAAGAAACATACTATTTTAGAAGATGGTACAGTTGAATTAATTATTGAAGAAGATACGTATAAAGTAGAATTTAATCTTTTTAAATTGATAAAAGCTAGCTGGCAAAAAAAGTATTCTATCCAAAGAAAATATGGGGAGCATCTTAACTCTAAAGGAGAAATCGGATACTCTACCAAAGAAGATAGTAATAGAACAATAATTACACAAAAAGATAAAGAAGCAATTCTAAAACAAGATTTAAACTTAGAATCTGTAGAATCAAAACAAGACCCTATAAAAACTAATCTTACCATACGTATGGCAGATTATTATGGAGATCAAAAATGGACTTTTATGTATGTTGGAAAAACTATAAAACCTCAACAAATAGAATTTTCAGATCAGATTAAAGAGAAGCTAAAAGAAATAAGGACAGAAGTACGTTATAATTCTAAATTACCTGTAGAAATGGTTATCACGTATGAAGAAGACGATAACGGAGAAGCAATATCAGGTAGTGAAAAATATATAATCTCAAAAATAACAGGTGATTTAATACAAGAGAAACAAAACTCTAATTTATTTGACAAAAACGACTAATAATTTTCAACATGCTAGTCACGTCCATGCAAGAAATATAATAAATCTAAAATCCTTTTAACTTCCTCTTTAGTAAATTCACGTTTACCATATAGCTTACATTGTAATTCTTGTTCTGTTAATCCAGTATGGAATAGTATCAATTTTGTTAGATGATCCATGTATCTTACGCCATTTAATTAATTAAGGAAGCGGGAGATTAACAGCCCTACACGTAGAAAGAGGGTAGGCTTATTCCTTACCGAAGTAAGTATTGTATTAGCCTGCTCCCGCCATAATTAAATAGCGATCTCTACGTGTGAGCCTGTTAAAACTCGTATACTTAAATATAAATGATAAAAGTTAAGATTTTATTAGATATTTTGATGGTGTTAATAAAGTGTGTAACCTTAAAGCGTATTAATCCGATAAAAAAACCCCCAAAGTTTCCAAAGGGGGTTATGTTTAGAATGAAAGTATAATCAGTCGGTTGCTGACCACACATCCATTATAGCAGAAAACACAAATAACACAATCTATAATAATCTATGGAAGGATACCCCCAAAGGTGCAACTCAAGGGGTAAAGAAGACTCTATACAGCTTACCATACTCCCATAAAAAAAACAACCATTGAAGCACCCTTGACAACTGTAAAAGATTCTTTGTTAGTTTGTTACGTTAACCTTTTGTTAATACTATGTAGATACTATATATACATAAAGTAATTAGGAGATTGAGATGAAAGAAAACAGCGTTAAAGAATTTTGGAATTTACACCACGAATTGAAAACTTACAAAGTAGAAAAAATTACTTGTTATTCTTCTGCTGATGAAATTGAGAAAACTGAATGTGAAGAAAAATTATACAATATTTGTAAATCTTTTTTGAAAAACGGAGTTGACCTCGGAAAATTCAATTTCTTAGTAAAAAGATACGCTCTAACTACTTAGTTTAATTTAAAAAAAGGATCAATATTATGGCTAGCGAAGATAGAAAAATTTATGATTGTGTGGATCACCAATTTGTTGCAAGAAATTCTTTAGATTACTGGCTTGAAAACCACCCCGAAAGAGAATATAACGAAGAACTACAAAAAATGACACGTAAGCAAACAAATCTATCAAAACTATTTACGATAATACAGTATAGGAATGGCATAAACCGAACTGAGCTTGCAGAGAGCCTTGGTATATCATATGTGTACTTGCGCTCTATAGCTTGTCATCAGCGTAGACTTACAGAAACCATAAGAGAAAAACTGCTTAGTAAATATTATATAAATGAAAACGAATTATTATTATTACGTTAACGTTTTGTTAATCTATTGTATATATAGTATATACATAAAGCAATTAACGGAGACAAACAATGACAATAATACAAAGCATGAATAAGATTACTAAATTAGTTAATGAACTAGATAAAAGAGAGTTTTTTACTGCTCGGGATATTTGCAATGAGCTATCAGATTATTATGTACATGATGGCGAAAGCTTTAAAGTCAGGCTCTCAATGTTTGTTGAGGATAATCAATTGTTCGTGCACATTTACATTAATAATGAGCAATATGACTGGAATGATATTAGTTATGCCTACACTAAAACTGAGTTTGAGATTGAACTATCCCATCATAAAAACTGGATAGAAGACAATGTAGCACAGTATTGTGGAAAAGTAGATGTAATACCTTTTTAGGAGCTATAAAATGAATGATAAAATCACCCCCGAAATAGCAAAAGAAATTGCTGAGAAAGTAAAAAACCAAGAAATAGACAAGCCTGTGGATAGTGGTATAAAGGACTTGATAAAGGACTTGAATATCTATGAAAGATTATTGAAAATCACTAACGAAATTGGTATCCTACAAAAAGAAAGTAAGGATGTAAATGGTCAATGGGCTTTCTTGTCACATGAGGCTGTAAGTGAAGCTTGTAATAAAGCATTTGTTATTAACCGCATATATGCACAGCCTAAAATGATCAATCACGGGATAGAAAGAATAGGAAATAATGCACTTTGTACGGTCGAAATTGAATACACGTTTATTAACGTTGACAAGCCGGAAGAGAGGGTTGTAGTAAATGGGTTTGGCCAAGGCATGGACTCTAGGGATAAAGCCTATGGGATGGCTATTAGCTATGCTAGCAAGTATGCATTAAAGGAAGCATTCAGAATTTCTAGTGGTGATGACCCAGAAAGGAATCTTGGTAATAAACCACTATCAAAGCCTAAACCTCAAAAAACACAAAAGATGTATGCCTCACAAATAGCTAAGATTGAGGACTTAATAACTAAAACTGCCTTGGTTGACGGTAGCTATAGTGTGGCTAGAATATGTGCGGGGTATCAGGTTAATAAATTGCAAGATATTGAGAGTAACAAATATAGCCAAATAGTTAATAAATTACAAGGTGTTATAGGAGTTTAATTATGAAGAAAATTGATTATAATATAGTACGTGCATTTACCGTCTTGGGTATAATCTTATTAATAATAGGCTTTGCTTTTGGTGTATTATACACAGCAGGCTCTGCTAAAAACAACTACAATTTTATCAATTTTAACGATGGGGAGGTGTTCCTTAATCCAGCAAATATATCTCATATGACCCCTGGTATTATGAATACATGCCATATACGAATGATTAACGAGACTAAGTACGAGTCCCTAGAGGTCGGTGGTACCTGTGAGGATATAATACAAGCAATTTATGAGTTGGAGTAGGAAGAATGGGAATTAAGAGAAGATACGTAGCATGGTTAATGGAAATAAGGAATAGGAAAATAGCTCGTAAAATATTGCAAACTAAAAAGTTGCCCCAAGAATTAAAGGATTATATTAGAGCTTGTTCCTATATTGCCGTTGAGAATAGCTTAACTAAGCCTATAAGTCAATGGCCTATTAAGCCAGCAACTGTTGACGGTGTTGGCAAGTATGCTAAAAAACTAATAGAGTTCTTTGAGTATGATGAGTTTGTAGCTGATAAAATACGCTTAGATGTTGATGATACTATAAGGATAATTCTAGTATTGAAACCTAGTGATACGCCCTATCCACACCATATATTTAAGCATAGGATAGATAATATTCAATCTAGTGTGCAATCATACATTAACGATAATATAGCGTCAGGCGGTTATTGCCTAGTAGAAGTAAAAATATTGGAGAGTAATCATGGGATGGAAACTTAAATCAAGTGATAAATCTTTTTTCCTAAAAAGAATCCCTTGCACACATCTTATATCTTATAATGATACTCCAAACATGGCCCAGATATCCCTACAAGATGGGGTAACTTTATACACGAAGAAGACTAAATTGAAGAAAGTTTTATCTTTAGTTGTGGATAGGTTGATGCACTCAAAAGATGAGGAATTACTGAAATATGATCTACTCTTAGCTATCCACCATAATGAATTAATGGCATTGACTGTAATTAAGGATAGGGATAATGTTAAATATAGTTAATGAAAATTGGGAAAAGCTTTTAGAAACTAACGAGAAAAGGTATCATCCTTTTGAAGGTATGTATTGTATGTGTTGTAACCTAAACATAGAAGACTGCCCACACGATCAAATGAGAATATTTTTATTTGAAGCAGGTAGATATGATCCAAAAGATTTCTTAAAAGACTATCTTAAATCCGCCCGTTAGCATAGCAGTTTGCTTCCGATATACGCCTCTTGGATAGACCTTTTATCTCTCTACCACCTGCATTGTCCCAATTTAAAAAACCACGTGCTATGTCATCATAATTCTCAGGGTCTTCTTTTATAGTAGCTAGTAATTCCGAACGTCTAAAGTTGCGACCCCCAAGATTATAAGTAAAAGAGATTAATGCTCCCACTTGCCATGATTTTAATCCTAACTTATCTACCTCACGTAAAACCGCGCTTGTGTAAATACTAAGGTCTTGTCCAAGAAAAATATCGGCCTGTCTTTGTGATATCTTATCCCCTTGTTTTATATCTTTTGTGCGCCCGTAGCCAATAGTCCAAACACCAGCAGAACATTGATAGGCTTGTAATTTACATCCTTCCCAACACTTAATTAGTCTTTTAGCATAATAATTCATGGGAACTCCTAGCTTCTTAACATTATTCTATATTCATCAGATTTACAACCATTGGCCATAATCAGTGCATACTTTGTATCCTCTTCAAACTCTTTTTTAAAAGCTTTTAAATTAATTGTATTGCTTTATTCCTTAGAACACATTTTGTCATACTTGTGATAATTCCATTATTCTTTGAACCCCATTTTAGAATAAATACTTTCGTTTTGTTCTTTAATAAATTGTTTAGTCATTTTCCTTATATGCCAATATGGAGGCAAGCATTCTAATCTTGTTATAGCAAGAATACCAGAAAAAACATGGTAGACTAAACAACTAACCTCAAATAATATTCTAAGTATCATTTGTTATGCCTTATTTTTGCCATATTCCTTTTCTACATCAAAGCAAGGGCAGGATTTGTTACTAAACTGGTTATGACCTTGTATAACTAGACTCCAATTAAGAATGCATTGGTTTAATGAATGAATTAAATCTAGCAAAGATTCTTTTTGTTCTTTAGTCCTTGTATCCTTTGGCTTGCCATCTTTGTCTAAGCCACCAATATAACAAATACCGATAGAGTGTTCGTTTTCTCCTCGACAATGCGCACCTTGTTGATCTATATTTCTGCCATACTCTATCTTGCCATCTAGCTTAATTACATAATGGTAACCAATATCTCTAAAGCCTCTATCTAAATGCCATTCTTTTATATCACTTGCAGAAAAGTCTTGGGCTTCTTTTGTTGCGCTGCAATGAATGATTATTTTATTAACTTTTCTAGTTAGCATAATTTATTCCTTATTCACCTTAAAAAACCTACTATCAGGGCTATCCCCCCTAATGATTATATCTGTACCATGTTCGCCTTCATGTGGGTTGTGGAGCATGTAGTTGCCAATTACAACCTTACGGATCTAACCTACCTATATATAATTCACCATTTCTATACAGAATTGTATGATTGGTAAATGCAAAAATTAAACTAGATGTGGTTATAGCTACAAGGGTTCCTGTAATAAATATAGCTATTAAAACCTCATTAAATTTTATTTTTCTAAAGACTTGCATATTTCAACTTCCACAAATTCAACCCCATAAAGCAATCTCATTATCTCTTCAAATATCTCTACTTGCATTTTAATCCCTTTTAAAATCAATATATTCTTGTATTGAATTACATATTTCTTGACATTTTATCTTGCTGATTTGTTGTACTTTATTTTTAGTTATTTCCATACAGATAATTTCTTTGTACATATAGTTACCAAAATCACCAAGAACACTAATATAGTATATTTCATTATTTGAAGTGATGCTAAATTCAAATTTAAGAGCAAAAGATGTATCGATTTGATGAATTAAATCCCATGGGCTGTAATAATCTAACACGAATAACTGCTTTGGTTTTGCCATGTTAATTTCCTTAGTATTTGTGCTATTATACCATTTTAACCAACTATAGGCAACTATGCTAAATCATGGTGACCAACAAGAATTATTTATTGATTAAGTCTTTTTTTTTCTTCTTTGCAGCGGTAAAGTAGCCACCCACTAAAATCAATCCATAAGTTATTATATTGTTAATAATAGGATTAACTAACCCAATTGACTCAAGAATAGATGACACTTGTTTAGTTCCCTCACCATCCAACTCAATGCCAAACAAAGCGAACCCTATACCTCCTATAGCAACCCCCCAAGGAGTCTTCATATTCAGTAATCTGGTACCTAATATATTGCTTGCTAGGGGTAGTAGTTTTTTAAAAAAGCTTTTCATAATCAATCCTCTATTATTAGCATATGACTTGGTGAGAGATGACTAAAACGAATAAATGCTTGGTCGTCTTTTGCAAATGCGATCCAATCTCCAATCTCTAAAGGGTAACTAGCAGATATGTCAATTATAGACCCATCTTTTATACCATTTTTAAAAATATTTAGATCTACTACATTCATTGCAACAATGACTTCATAAACTTTGTTATAATCTTTACCTTTACACACCATACCCTTATAAGTTTGACAAGCAATTGGCTCTGCAAGAAAGGCTATAACTTCTTGAGATAATGAAGGCTGATTATTAGTAACTGGATAGGTCGGGTTGTACTGTAACTCAGCATTCAAACCAACATCCTGAGTACAACTATTATTTACCATTAGAAGACCAAATAAGAATAAAATAGCTAGCCATAAAATCAATGGGTTTTTATAGGTTCTATTAGCAAGTGATGCTTTTCTGATGTATGAGTTCATTAAAGTTTCCTAGGTTTATGCTTTTTATTAAGAATTAATGTGCTCATAATATTTCTGACATAATTAATGTAAGAGCATTGGTTGTTACAAGTCCTTCAGTAGTAGTATTCACCTCCATATCGCCATCGCCACTCTCATAAAGTTTAACTTGTATGGTAGTAGCTGAAGCTAGTGGTACATCTATACGATTAAAGTTAAAAGTTACCTCTACATCATCAGTTACTGATTTTATTTGTCTCCTAGCATCCAAACCATTAACGACCAATATAACACCTAATTGACCTATACCCCCTCCGCCAACTTGTATGCCATTAGCCATAAGTTGGACATTATATCGTGTAGTCTTGTTATTAGTAATCATGTTAATGGCATCATAAACTAGATCTGTTCCTTGGGAGTCTACTGGGGCGGCATCGAACCCAATTATCGGAGCTGTAGCAAACCCATCAGTAATAGGAATATTTGCCGTACTATTAACTAATACTATTACATTCCTTGCGCTAAAGATGCCATCTACATAAGCTTTAGTGGCCGCGTCTTGAGCTAGTGTAGGGTCGGCCATATTATTTATCTTGAATGTTTGCATATCAATAGGAGCTGTAAGTGCGTTAGTACCGTCTAATAAATAACTATCAGCATTCATTGTATCAATATAATCTTTAATTAATGTACCGTCACCCGAACTTATCGTTAATATCTCACCATGATAATCACCTAGTATAGGCAATACAGCACCTAGCCTACTATTAAAGCTACTCACGCCCGCTGGTGGGGGTGCAAAGGCTAATTTAGGCTTCATTAATACAAATAGGTTTTGAGTTAATGCTTGTGAGGCTGTTTCGTTATCACCGCCACCGGTGAATAACATATTAAGGTCACCACTTGGATCAATTGTTAGACTTGGACTTACTGTAGAACTTTTACCAACCGTAGCATCAGCCGAGCTCGCGGCCTCTGAAACAAGGCCATATTCGGAATCTATTTGAGAGACATTTGTTTTTTCTCTAACTGCTGGTTTGTTTGCGCTGAGTGCTTCATCATCTGCGGTTGAAATACTAACATCACGAATTGTCTGATGGTGATGCGGGTTGCTAACTCCTGTGTGAATATGATCCCCACCTGTCGCCGTAAATGGGATAACGGGTGCTTTTGTTTTGTTCGGTGTTAAATCACCTAAGCTATGCCCAAAAGTACTACTGGTTGCCCTTAAGAATAAGCCTGCTAAGGCCGCGGGGGGTAGTCTAAACTTACCAGCATCACTACCTATAAACCAAGATTGACTACCATATAAAGCTTCCCAGTTGCCATCATTGGGACTATTATTAAGTATTAATTCAGGGAAATCAGCCTTCTCAAACTCGGTTAAGCCATCACTTAATTGACCGAAAAACTCAAGATTAAATTGACCGCCCCAATGTAGACTACCAACTTGCTCACCACCTAAGCCTAATAAAGTATTAACAATATCAGCTTTGATTTGTGCATGACTGCTATTTACAGTTTCACCACCTATCTTATCAGCACCATATCTATCAGTGTCTTCAACGAGTGGATTATCTGGTAATTGGGATATTTCTTTTGTCATATTAGAAGTTTCTCAATGTACGATTAAAAGCTACCGTACCACTATTTGTTATATTAAACGTTGCCAAAATTCCATGTGGTACTAATAATTTTAGCAGACTTTCTGTTTGATTTAAAGTTAATTCGCCAAACAAGGTTGTAAATATAATTTCTTCTGCGGTATCTTGGGTTATAATATCCTCGGCCGTATCCTGTGTTATCCAAACAAAAGAATCTAAATCAGCAACTACATCTACATCTATAGTACCAGCAGGCGCGCCAAAATCAAAGGTTACAGTAGTAGTATCTCCAAACAATGCCTTGAATAATCCTATATACGCCTCACTGGTACCAGCCCTTGCGATATAACCAAAAATACTTGGATAATTTTTTATAAAGTAATCCCTATCAATAACTCCAAACAATCCCATATAGCCACTATCAAATAAAGCCGCCCCAAACGCCTCACTAACATAGGCATTAGCAAAGAACTTACGGACTTCTTCTGCTTGTGGTATTAAAACAGAATCAAGTATGGTTTGTAAATCTCGTTCTATTTGATTATTTCTAATGTTTTCAACCATATTACGCGATCTCTGTTAAAATAACGGTGATTCTAGCAATTGTAAGCAATCTTTTAATAAAATAATCGTCCTCAGATACCTCGTTGTTAAAAACTACGCCATCATTGCTGAATTCCATAATAAGATTATTAGCAAAAGGTATATCATTAGCTATTGACAGGTATCGATCAGGACTCACAATGCTACCAGTTAGATAGACATTAGAAAAATTTTCTTCAATCTTTGTAGCAATTGTCGCTTCATTTTGAAAAGGTTCAGGATTAGTAGATTTGAATAATATAGTAGCCCTAATATACAATAATGTTTCAGTTGGAATTGTAAACTTCATAGGCTTAGTTTGTCCATTGCTCAATTCAACTTGACCAGTTAACTCAATTGCAGGAGCATCTACTACGGTAACAACCCCCTCCGCTAGATGGTCATTAAACAACTTAGCAAGGATGTTACGTTCCTCTAAATTTGTAGCAAAGTTTATGCTATTTTTTTCTATTACTAATCTTACAGTTCCAGCATCAGCAGGCTCCGCTAATGGCTTTAAATTAGCATTATAACCATTAACATTAAAAGCTAGTAGCAAGTCTTCTGTTGTTGTTGTTGGTACTGCTATCTCTATTTGATTTAAGGCTATCCCATCAGTAAATTTAGCTTGTAATTCACTAATATCGTTATCTAGATCAACAAACTCTTGTGAAAAAATTAAAAGATTATTACCATCTTGGGTTCCTTGAATACTTGAAGTTGTAAAATTAGTATTAAAGACTGCATTGTATTTCACGACCAATGTATCAAATGTATCTGGTACAGTTGAAGCTTCCCATTGTAATAAAGCTAAATTAAACACACCCATTAAGTTATTCCTGCTCTCTGTTGTATTATACTAGTAAACGTTTGAGTAGCTGTATTGCCGGTAGCAATTGATCCTTCAAGCGCAATAAATAAAGTAAACCCTTGTTCAGTTGAAGTAATATTTGTAACTTCAATATTTTGTTGTATTAGGGTTTGTTGTAGATAATCTGTAAACATATCTAAGCTATAATTCCTACTATCTACTATAAAAAAAGAGGCTTGACTACCTAATTGTGGCCAATAATATACGGTACCAACTTCTATTTTAATAATAGTATCTACTTTAGAATTAAAAGCATTTTCTTGATTAAATAATAAACTACCCTCAGCCATTAACCATACCTTTTCTTTAGATAGAGTCCATTAATATAGCCAACCACCTGCTCTAAAGCCAAAGAATTCACTTCACTTGGGTATGCTTTAGTTTCTTTTTTATACTTACCATTATTATCTTTTAATCTATAATGCAATTCTATCAGTTTACCATCGTCACATATCCTACTTAAGCCTAATAAATTAACCTGTTCAGTTGTGCCATTATCTAAAAGAAAAGGAATTACTTTATCCATTATCTTAACTCTCCTATAAGGGTTGTAATATCACTTTTCAAGGTTGCAATATCATTCTTAATCAAAGTAATATTAGTTGCCACAAGCGTGTTTAATGGACTACCTATTGACGGTACTAAGGTATTAGCTAGTGTGCTTATCTCATCGGCCAATCTATCCTCTAAATCTGCTTGTTCAGTTTCTAAGTCAAGTATCCGAACCAAGTCAGGTGTGATGTTTGCAACGTAGATAGGTGTACTATCCACTATTAGTGCTACACCCTCACTAGGTGTATTGCCATCACTATTTAGAATAAAGTCATCAGCACTACCGAGATCTTCTATGGTAACAATGCCCTCATCGAAACTAGCTAGATGCAGGTTCGTTATCTGTTTTCGTTGTTCCAAACGTTAAGCTCCCCTTAAAAAGTCCAGTTTCAATATCATAATAACCCATAATACCTATAATGTAAAGTTCACTATTAGCATGTTTCATGTTAATGACAGGTAGATTGCCTACCACAATATACATATCTCCTTCGTTCACGGGCAAGAATTCTACATCCTGAGTTGTAAGTATACTATTTTCTATATCTAGGGTAAGAGATAATTCTCTTAAATATTCATAACTAGTTACACTTGCAGTGCGTGTAGCAGTTGTATTGCTATAAGGTTGCCCTTTAAATAACAATGTATCAAGTTGTGTTTTCTTTCCTAAGTCTGTAAACTCATACAACACATGAGTAAAGTAACCACGCTTAGTTTGTATAAGAAAAGGTGCTAAGGATCTTACAATCTGAGCTTCTTCTGGTCTTTCTAGCCATAACTCATTATTAAGTACTAGCATCTTCTACACCTAGCCATATTTGATTAGTTTCCTGAAAAGCACTATATAGCCTACCCTGACGTTGCCTTATGAATGGATTTCTTAATGACCCTAGGGGATTGTTAATCTTTGGAGATAAAATCAGTCTATCACCCTCTAGAAAATGTACATCTAGTATTAGATAATCTTGAATAGCACTATTTCTACGTACTTGTACTTTACTTATACCCTGACCTTGTAGAGTATCATTAGCGAACTCAAAATATGGCACTGGATGCTGGTTCCAAGGGGCTTGAGCAAAGTTATACAATCCATAATATGTGGCTGGTCTATCTAAATCAATAGGAATAATTGCGGTGGGTGTAGAAAAGGTTGTTACTGAACGTGCTACTGAGGGTGTAGGAAGATCACCTATAAACGAGGTATTGACTAGCTCTGTGAATTCTGAATCAGGAATTTGAACTAAGCTAGTTTTAGGTAGTAAATTAGTCACTCTTAAGCTAAAGGCAAACTTTGTATCGGCCGGATTATCTTTGCTATCATTAAACTCTTGCAGCACACTATCTTTTACAATTATATGTGACGTAAATATACTACATTTAATCAATGAACCCATATCCATAGCTTCTTGTAATTTAGCAAACAAATAAGACTTCAATGGATTAAGTAAACTAATAGCACCACTAGCACTAAAGTCTAATTCTGTGGTATTACTTCCACGTGAACTAACTAATAAATTACGATATACAGTGTTATTCACGCTTACGGTTGCACGATGACTAGTTACCGCTTGAATTAAATTCTCCGCTATAGGAATAGGTATTACTAATACTTTGCTGGATGGTTGGTCTACAAAATTCCGGAATAAAGATGCCTCATTGCTTAAGCCTTGTGATTGAATAGTTAATTTATTAAGGCGGGCCGCTTGCTCTGGGTTTAAAGTAGAATCTTTATTTGCAGAGGTTAATTCATTTAGTTCAGCTATTTCCTCTTGTGTCAATCTTGGTATTATTGTTAAAAATATAATACCTTGTACGTTTGCAATCATATTGCTGGTAATTGTCATATCTCGTATTCACCTTTTATTAACAATAATATATTAACTTCAATAATGTATCAAGTATTAACTTGGTGCCTACCATAAGCTAGCGAGGTAGTAAAATAAAAGCTAGTAGTAACCTTAATAAGGAGAATAGACATGCGATCGATGTTTATTTTAATTTTATCACTTTTAACACTTAGTGGCTGTCATACATCTACTAAATGGGAGTATACAGCTGAGCAGAAGGCTTTGAAGGCAAAGCGTGAAGCTAGCCGTAAAGCTGACCGTGAAGTTTGGTGTACTAATAGAGTGTGTAAGGAATATAACGCAATCCGTATAATTAAAAATATGGGCGGTGGCGACTATTTAGTTGAGATATTTCCTACAAATGGACATTACACAAATTATGTCTATTACTCTATTAGAGGCTCTGGTCTTTTTACTGCCTATCTTAAGGTTGGGAAAAGATTAGATCCTAGCCAAGAGTTCTTTTTAACCAAGGATAATGTATTTGTTGGTGACGGGGATATAGAATTAAGCAACGCCTTTGGGAGTTCTGCATTCTATCCTGTTTACAAACTTATGACTTATTCTAAGGTTGTTAAGGATAGCTCTGATGAGAGTGATAAGATTGTTCCTAAATCTTAGGTTACTCTGTCTGTACCCCCCTAGCATCAAGCTGGGGGGGTACTTGTTGGTGTTATTATCCACTTTCTCTATTAATTTGTCCAGCACTTCTCTTAGGAGCAATAGAAGCATTTCTAATATTTTCTGTACCACCAAGTCCAGTAGTACCACCCACGTTAACGGTTCTAAATGCTTCTGTGAATTTAGTAGGAGAAAAGTTAGTTATTAGAACTAAGACCTGTGAAGTTAGATCTCTTGTGGCCTTAACTAAAGCTTGTTGAGCATCTTTTGCTTCATCACTAGCATTGGTTAATGCTTGAATATTTTCTAACAAATTACTTGTATTAGATATTTCTCTCTCTGTATTCTTTGTTTCTTTATCTAAAGAATCAGCTGTAATAGACTTTAAATCCTGTGTAAAAGCATCTAAATCTAATTGTTGTTGAGCTTGTTGAGCTTGAAAACCAATGTCAGCAACCCTTGATATTTCTCTCCCTGTATCAGCTGAAGGCTGAGGCTGAAAAGTACCTTGTTGACCTGTTAAAAGACGTGTTTGTGCAGCAGCATTACCCTCTAATATGCCACCTTGTTGAGCCTGCGCTACAGCTAAATCTTGGCTTTGTAGAGCTTTTATAAACTTATCAAAAGATGCTGTTAAATCTTTCTCTTGGGTTAAATTTATAAGCCGTGGATCTTGTCCTAGCCGTGCAGCGTCTAATCCATCAACAAAATTAGCTACCGATTTAGTAGCTTCCTCAAAAGTAAAACCTTCAGCTTGCAATCCTTGTACTAATCCAGCTACTTGTTCAGGATCTTCTCCAGCCGTAGTTGCAATAGTTTGAATCTGTTGTGCCTGATTTACTCTTTTTTGTTGTGCATCTAAAGCTTTTTCACCCTCTTTTTGCACGAGAGCAAGCGCCGCAGCCGCAGCTCCTAAACCAACCGCACCTATAATACCAGCTGTCTTAGCGAATTTCTTTCCCACAGTACTTAAAGCTACACCAAAGGTACGACCAAAACGTTTACTTGACTTGTCTAAACCCTTGTCAAGGTCTTTCAAAGCATCATTAAGACTAGATTGTGCAAGTTCAATATCTAAGATTGCTTTAAGTGCCATCTATTCTTGCCTTAAAAATTATCTGTTCTAAAGTAAATTGTGGATAATTAGCCACAATCTTATAGAGATTGTCCATTTTTATGATGTTTTTTTTTTATTTAATCGTGGAGCTTGATGTTTCTCAAACCTATCAAGGCTAAAAATTTGATACATGAGTTCGGCACAAGCATCGGCTATGTCGAAAGGATCTAGAGCTTGTATTATAGGCAAATTCATTTCTACTTTTTTACCCTCACTATCTATTAAAAAACAAGCCATTAACATAGTTTCAAGTTCATATGTTAATAAATGACGATTTTCTTTAGGTCTATAAGATAATGCTCTTAGGATTAAACCTAGTTTTTCATTCTTATCTTTATAATTATAAATGTCAACTAATTCTTGTTCTGTATGATTTGTGTCTGGAGTCGTAGTATTTCGCATTGTAAAAAATAAGATCTTGGCTATATCGATACAATATAGCGCATGAATACCGTCTAATTCAGATAATTTACTAACATGGATCTTAGATTTAGTCTTGGTCATTATGTGATAACAATATCCTCTCCATCCACATTAGTGTAAATAAGATTCCTATCAGCTGTGCTGAATATCCAAGTAGATGTCTTGTCTACTTCTTGCCCTTGCGCATTGTCACCCGGGGTTATAACTCTTAAGTTACGAAGTGTAACTAGACCTTTGTCTTGGGCGGTATCGCTTCGAGGGGTTGTAACAACGTCAATTCCAGTAATTATACCCTCTTTGTCTACTTCTTGTAAGACTGCAAAGAGATCATCCTCAATATTAAGAAATATAATGGTTATATTGGTACCCGCATTTAATTTGTCTCTATTCCCATTGCTTGCCGGGCTACTACTAAATGTCATTGTCGAAGTAGTTTGTGTTTCTGGTAAGATAGATACTACCGCTGTACTTAAGTATGTTATTCCTTTCCAGATAAAAGTCACTTCTTTTGTAGATAAGTCGCCTGTCGTAACTATTGCCATATTATGCACTCACACTGTTTAATGTTACTAATTTAGTTCTCCACAATGGACTTGTAAATACAATATTACCACTATAGCTTGCTTTAAAGAATTCAGTTGTTACAATTTCTACTCTTACATTAAAGGTTAAGATACCGCCTGATGCTACATATAAATCTAAAACATCACTAAAAATAACTCCCAAAGAAGCCCTTGTAGCAGGCGTGTTATTAGGTTGTGTGTTAGCTATGAAATTTAAACCTACTTGTTGTATTTCTAAAGCAGATTGCTTTTCTACATAAGGTTGTGAAATACCTTGCCCACCGGCTGCAAAGAATCCTAACCTAATACCAAGATTAGTGTCATCTTGTAGGAAGAAACTAACTCTATTAGCAAACTCAGATTCAGCGGCTCCAAGTGTTAGCACTGGATTAACAACGGCTGTACCGGCATCAATATACTGCTGGTTAAACCATTCTCGCCCTACATGGGTAGCAAACAATCTAGTAAAAGCATGAAACATACCCTCACTTACATTGCCAGAATCTAGAAAACCAGATTGCTTAGCTACATCACCAAATGCATCTACATCGACCTCTACATCATTTGACCAGCCTACCACACCATCAAATAGCCCCAAATCAGCAGCGTCCACTTCTGTCTTATTAAAGTCTTCTGTAATTAATACAGTAAAGAACTCGCCTAAATTAGCGTCTAAAAGATTAGCTATATCTAAAGTAGCCTTAGTTATAACAAACACACTTGTAGCACCACTTGCCAAAGCTTGTTTAATGCTAGTATTATCTGTAATAGCTTCAATCTCTGCTATGCTGAATACTTCTGTAATAGTATCCTCAACCCCTGTACCATTGACTTTAGCTACGGCACATATTTTATCCAAAAAAGCAAAACTAACTTGTGGTATAGCTGTGCTAGCTTCTACGGTAACTGCATAATCTTGTATTATACTCATGTAATAACCTCATTTAATGGGTTGTTAGTTATTGTAATATTGACGTCATCTACCCAAAGTATAGACATTGATGATCTTGTAACACCAAACTTATCTATTGCTAATACCTCTTCTTCTATTAAACTTTCTAGAAACTGTAATTGTTTGCCGTACTGTGTATTTATATAAGCTTGATAAGCTAAATAACCTACTGGTAAGTTCTTACAATCACCCATTAATTGAATTTCAGCCTCTATCGTTAATTCTGTACTTGTCTTAATCTTGAAAGCAGTTGGTATTAAATACAACTGACAAGTTAATGATTCACTAGGGTCTTTAACTACCACAGGTAAACCAAAAACCTTGCTAAGTGCAATCTGTAAGTTTAAAAACTGAGATGAAAAACCTATCTTACTCATTATTTTATCCTAACATCTATTGAGTTAAAAGTTGTCCCTGTATCTACTGTTAATAAATTAAATCCTTTTGCCAGTATAGTAGCTTTTCTATTACTACCATACTGCTTCTTCAATATAGGAATCCGTATAGCTGAAATAGTAAGATTCTCTATAGCCCTCTTAGGTATCTTCTTACCCTCTAATACTGCTTTACCTAGTAAGTCCATAGCCTCTTTTAGCTCCTTTTGTGGACGTTTAATAGGTCTAGAGAATATCTTATATTTACGCTCCATTTTCTTTGCAAGTTCAAATGTACTTACACCTGATCTCTTACTACCAGTCTTCCTAGCTTTTTTATTACCTAACTTCTTAAAGCTATTTGGACTCTTTGGTAATTTCACAGGCTTATCATTCACACCAATCTTAATGGACACCATAAGGCCTCCACGAGCTACTAAAGCCTACCACAACACCATTATCAATGGGCGGGAGAGTTGAGGTTATAACTTCAACCCCATCCTCTCTAAATGCCCTATTCACTATACAATCCAAAGCATCTTTAGCCCCACATCCTAACTTCTTCACTCTATTAAAAGTAATATTATAGCTAGCTTGCCATTGTCCAAAAGGGGTATCTAAATCAAGCCCAAATGTATCAATGTCCTCTAACTCACAACCCTGTAATACAGCAAGATCACAACACTGTAAGTTACGATCTATCTCAGCTATTTGATTATCAGTTGCCATACATAACTACCTTATGCGTTATTTAATCTTATAATAACCACAGATTTTTCAAACACCTCAAACTTAGCATTGTTATAACCAAAATAACTAATCATATCTAAAGACTCAATTGATTCTCCGGACTTGAAGACTTGGGGTAACATACCATGATGCAATCTATTATCATTGCGATATGTCATCATAATTAATCCATCAAGAGGATCAAACACCTCACTAGATTGAGCTTTAACAGCATCAGAAACATCTTTGTTCATAACAGAGAAATCCCTATCACCTAACGCCTCTCTAAATGGCGTGGCGTTAGTAGTTACACCGTTAGTAGTTGGTTGCCTAAGAATAGCATTAGTGTTATTATCAATGTCAACTGAGATTATATTGGGATCTTCTATGCTAATACGTAGATTATCCTTAAATGAATCAAGCCCCGCACTTACAGCTGCATTAATATTAGCTATTGTAAGACCTGTAGCACTTACAATATTTTCCACATTATCTGTTTCGTTAGCTATTAACGTAGGTGTTGTATCAATATCCCATTGTACAAGTAAATCTTTACCCGTCTTATTGAACACGTTTGTTTGATCAGTATTCATGCTTAAATTAGAGACTCTATATTTTAAAGCCAACGCTAACATATCAAATGTAAAGGCTTTTTGCACGCCTTTTGTGGTTGCAAACACATTAGTTGCATCACTAATTTCTTTAGCCACAACTTGATCACCAAGTTGAACTATAGATAAATGGGTAAATTTACCGTTGCCAAAACCACTAGTGTCAACACCACTATGCTGCATTCTTGTACCAACTACTTTTAACGCTGTAGGCTGGTAGCTTTGGATTAAAGACGGTATAATAAAAGTATTTCTAAAAATTTCTTCTTTATTGCTTGAGATTAAATCTGTAGACATGGCTACTCCTTAAGTTAAATCAATGTGAACGTATACATAATCTGCTGGTATACTACCGCTAGCATCTCTAGCTATAATTCCACCAGTTTCTAAAGACCCACCAACTGAGCCTAAAGCGGCAACTTTTGCACCTAGTAGTAGGTTAGTAGTACCCGTTGCTAAAGCTAAACCAGCATCATTAATAAATACATCCCCACCAACTGTAAATGTTTGTGTTGTAGAGGCCAAAACCGGCACAAAACGACCTTTTTGTGTTACATCAATACCAGCATCAAGAATGTTTCCATGATTAACGGCTGAGATACCGGCAACACTAACATCATTAGTTAAGATACTATCTACGGTCTTAACGCTATTGAGACCATCGTACTCTACAAAAACGCCAGCAATTGGCTTAGTACCAAAATCAAAAATATTAACAGTTTCAGCAGGGCTGTGCTCGGCTGATCTTCCTAACACACTAGCATTAACATTGGCTGCAAATTTACTCATTGTACTCTACTCCTTAGTTCACTCATTTTCATATTTAATCTTTTATTTGCATCTTTTGCAATTTCAGGACTTGGGGCTTGGACATAATCTATATACATTTGCATAACACTGTCATCGGTGTTCCCGACGTAGCCATTATTGACATTATTAGCATTATTAACTTGTGCTTGCTTTGTAAGTAATCCTTTAGAATGTAAAGCCATTGCAAAAGCTTCTGAAACTAGTTCCAAAGCTTTAGGATCCTGCTTCATCACATCACGAGCCATCCACTTGGTAACAGCCGATCTATGCTTTTTATAAATGTCGCCATCCAGTAATTTGATATTCTCATCTGATTTAAAGAAATTATCAGCTAAATCGCTACGATATCCATAATATCTATCATCCTCGCTACTATCTTTGTCATCATAAAATGACTTGATAAATTGGCATTCTTCGGGTAACAAATCCTTGTTCTTATCAATTAGAGATTGAAAGTTTGATACATAACTAACAACCTTAGTAATTTTATCTCTTACTATCTCAGCATCAGCCTTATCCTTAACTATTTTAGCCTGAGTAGCAACACTTGTAAGTGGTTCTTGAGGTGGTTCTTTAACCTCACTAGTCTTAAGGCTTGCAGTTAATTTATCAATTTGAGCTTGCATACTTACTACTTGCTCAGTAGTATCAACCTTTGTAGGTGCATTATCTACTGTTTCAGTTGTTGTATTCTCGGTATCAGACATTAAGCCCTCATTCTATAATTAAACTTTAATGCGCGACCTGTGCGTTGTGCAACAACTCTGGCTTTACGACTAACCGCCACATTCTCAGATCCTTCTTGTGTAGTTCCAACAATTGGGGCTGTAACTTCCGCCACATTCTCAGATCCTTTCTTACTACCTTTTAGCTTATTTTCTGCCATTGCCTAGTAACCTCTTTAGGATTAAAATCTTTATAATGCCTATTGAAAAGTATTAACAAATCATTACTTTTATTCAACTCACTCAATAGTACACTTTCTTTAATTGTAAAGTCAATATCTTTTTTAGATTTAGTTGTAACCTTGGTGAGAGCCATAACAGAGTCTCTTGGCTTGCTATATAGTAAATATTCACGGGTGTTGGTTGCACCTTTGATAGTAGTAATAGTAGCCTTACGAAGTAGAATATTGCCATCTTCTTGCACGTTATACAGTTCTGTGAGTTGTTCAACTTCCTTACTTGTAGCAGGCTCTTGTGCCTTTAATGCCTTGTTTGCGGCCTTCTTAGTCTCTTCTTTTTTATCATCTTTAAGTACACCATTTACCACAAAAGATGCCCCTACCGTAAATATTAAACCACTAGCAAGAGTGATAGCGGGGGCTTTCTTATTGGTAGTATCTATTTGTAAAAAGTCTTTATCAATCTCTTCTTCTGCAAGCTCACTAGTTATAGTAGACTCTTGGCTACCAGTGATCCGTTTATCCACATTAATTTCTTTGGTAGTATCAGATAATCCCCTTGTGGTAGGTACTTTTGTTTTAGTTAAGAACGCTATAAACTTCTCATTATCCCCATCATACTCAAGCCCACATCCACAACCAAAGCGTCTATAGTACTCATTAGTACCCACCGCCTTACGAACTGTCATCTTTACACCATACTGTAATCCATGTAGGGCATCTGATGTAGCTGATTCGCTAGGTAAAATACGTATGATTTCTTTTGGGAACTTACGTAAGAGTTGTTTAGACCACTTGAATTGCTTATCTGAGTTATTAAAATGGGATTTAGGATATACGATTATTGACATAATCTACCTAATTTCTAATATTTCTTTTTGCATTGCAGACTTAGTATTTTCATCTAGCTCAGATACTTCTTCCAAAGCGTTTAAAGCATCTAATTGCCAAGTGATTCTATCTCTACTATTAGCTATTAACTGCACATCTGTACCTAGCAAACTATCCACTGTGCCTTTAAATAACTCATTAAAATATCTTGATATAGCCATCTTAAGTTGTAAGGTATCTGCCTGCCCACTATCACCTAGGCTAGATGCCCTATTAGCTCCTATGTAAGCCTTTGGTAAGCCTGTAACAGTAGATAATAACCCTATCAATATATCATTAAGCTTTTCAGCGGGGGTTGCATCAAAAGGGGTATATTCAAACCTATCGCCCTCATCCATAGTAATTACACTACCCGCCCGCTTAAATGCACTAATCATACTATTTAATTGCTTTCTTATAGCATCCAAAGTAGATGTACTGTTAGTACTTCTAAGTTCCTTCATTTTATACGCAGGGGTGCTAGCAACTGACATACCAGCGTGCATAAAGGTTAATAATTCATACTGCAAATGGAAAATTTGACGTATTTGGTGTGGCTCATTGAAATGCTTAAAATCAAGCCTTATCACGTCTTTATTTTTCACCTGCTCATTCGTAAACGAACTTGAATCTACTTGTTTAACAAAAGGCTTCCCACCATTTTTATCAAGACTTAATCCAAATGTTATGCCAGTTGAATAACCGATCACAATATAATGTATCAAACCAAATTTATTCACAAAAGATATGTTACTGTTATTATAAAATATAGGCTTATCTTTATCCTTGATTCCCGTAGTACAGTTGAGGACTTCATAAAAGACTCTAGTATAAAAGTTGTGTATAGCATGTTTAACCCAATCATCTTGACTAAGTAATAACAGTGGTATATTTATTGGTATAAAATCAATACTACCCAAATTGCCTTGATGTGCCATTATCTAATCCCTGCAAATTCAATACAACTAGTTAGGCTGTCGGGTGCATCATCGTGCTGACCACTGCTTGCCTTGCTAACTGTTTTATCATAGTTACGTACTTGTTCAATGTAAGTATGACTATTATTATCATGTAACATTATCATATCTTTAGCTAGGTATCCATATTTATATATACGATTAATCTTATTAGCTGTATTATTAATAGGTATTGCATGCCAACCTAGGGGGTTGTATGCGTCCAGTGGAGCTGTACCAAGGGAGTTATCTTCATAGGCAAAGTTCTGTACTTTAAACCTTGAGAGTACCCGTACACACTCGTCTAGGCATTCATTCCAAGCCCTTTTAAATATCTGCCCGTACACCATCATGAGTTCACCCTCTAACCACACAACTGTTAACGCTGTATAATCACCACCCTTAAAGCTAGGGTCTATAAAAGCGTATACGTGACCATTGGTTGTAGGCTCACCTTCGAGGGGTCTTACAGATACATTAATAAATGGCATACCAGCATAATCTGTAGATGCTTCTCCATACCATTTATGTGGTACAATCTCAGGTTGGTACTTTAAATCACCTTCATACAACTGCATAAGGGTACTATTCTGATAATGTTTAGGTAGGTAGGCTTGCGATGGATCTTTGGGATTTCTCATCATATTGATATGCAACCAGTGTACACTTTCATACCTATTAATATATGCAACCACGTCGTCAATGGGTTTAGTAGGGTTGAATGTATAATAAGTACGCGTTGGGATATTCCTATCATTGCGAATTGATGGCATAATAATATCAAGCTTAGCTAATCTACCTGTTTGGGCTTCCTCACTCCAACTACGTGTGATATTATGCACTGATTTTATACCCTCAGGGTCTTGGCAACCTTTAAAGTAAAAAGTAATATTATAGTGTTGGTTAATAATTACATCATGCTTTATATCAAAGAACTTAGATAGATTGTGTTTGCGAATTAGCTCAGCTAAAACGGAATATACACTTGCTTTAATTGAAGTTTGGAATTCTCTTAAGCACATAAAATTAGTATCTTTTAAGGTACTATCAAAAGTCTCTCTAAGCATAATAAGACCTATTTCGCTTGACTTTGCACCACCCCTACCACCCTTAGCACCATTATGAGCAGCCCCAGATTTATACATCTCTAGGGTTGTTGGTAACATGGCATTTTCTAGCGTGCTTATAACAAAAGGTATTAGATCGTCTTCTTGAGAGCCATTGTTAATAATAATCTTAGGGTCGTCTTTTGGCATACGCCATTGTGGCAAGCGTCTTTCTGTAACCCAAGCTTTAGCTTGCCAGTTTGTTTCGCCAGATTTTCTTATGCTAGCAATGTTTTCACGCTCAAATATAGCCAAACCTTTTTCAATAGAGTCGGAGTATTCGGGGTGTAAAGCTATCAAATCATGTAAATGAGTTCTATTATAGCCTTGTGCAACCACGTAAGGTGCTATTGCATTAATTGTAAGCCCTTCGCTGGCTAACTCTTCTAAATTAGCTATAATTTTAGCATCAGGATGATTATGTTTATCCGACGCAACCTTATGAATTGCCATACTATACATACTAATTAGATTAACTATTCGTTAATATATAGCATATTACGGGGTTGTTGGCAATTCTACTAGCATAAGCAATTCATAGACTCCAACTAGTGACAATAATATCCCTATGAAGCCAATGAATAAGTTCCTATATATTAAACCCTGAAACATTACAATCCATCCTACTGTAACGAGTGTTAAGATTATCTGATCAGTCATTATTATCTTTAATCTGTTTTTTGCTCATGTATCACACCTCTCGATACCCTCTTCTACCCAACTCTTTAGCCTAGCCCGATCAACTTCAAACTCATATTTAGTATAAGTATTAAAAATATAATTTTTTTCCTTGTATTCGCCATCTATAAATAATTTAACCTTGCTAGAGTCGTTTTTATCAATCTCTAAGATAGCCTCACAGCTCTCATTATGAAAAACCTCGTTTGTCTCTGAATCTATTGACTCAATCCCACCACAGCAATTTGCAAAATTTGCAAATTGCTAATTCAGATAAACCTGTTCGATTTTACAACTTAGATGTAATTATAGCTGTTGGCTATCGCGTAAACTCTTATAAAGCTATCCATGTACTCTTTAGTTGTAGGACATACCCCGTCTATTTCTTCTTCCCCCACATCCCCATTAAGCACCTTAAATATTTCTTTCATTGGTCTTTCTCCTTTGTCCAATCAATGAAATTGTTTATCTCTGGTAACGAATACTGAATGTCACCTTCCATGCTAGCAATAACAATCCCTTCTTTTACAACATAAACTGTACTAAAACCAAAGTCAGTAACGTCTCTATAGAATTCTAGATCACCAACTTCTAAAACCTTTTCAATATCTTTATAATCTTTAATCTGTTTTTTGCTCATGCATCACACATCCAATAACTGTTACTAAAAATATAAAATAGACCGAACAACTTATTTTTAAAGGGCAAGCTATTACCCACAATATCATTCTTTTTATAAGAACTATTAAATCTTAATAAGAATTCTCTAATCCAATCCATTAATCTAACCCCTCAAGTCTTCTGTGTTCTTCTACTAGTTGTTTGCAAGTCATTATTGTGGATTTAGAGTTTGTCAAAGTCCACCATACTTTACATTTTAAAGAACCAAACAAGTAGTCAACATCCTCATAACTTCTAACATTATCCAATGATAGGTAGCCTTTTGGGGTCTTTACTTCATGACCCCTAGCCCCCGTACTCAAAAGCAATAATAGTATTAATGTTTTAATCATTATCACACCTCTCGATACCCTCTTACTAGTTTATAACCCTCAGTCTTAGCAAAGCGAATAGCTACAATTACATAGTCTAGACCTTCTACTCCAACTACTTCGT
>Ga0209976_10000394_pt1 | contig 30064 bp, 25 predicted proteins | sample SumtaG_FD_182806 | JGI IMG/M metagenome (GOLD analysis project Ga0209976, IMG submission 182806) | Deep subsurface microbial communities from Indian Ocean to uncover new lineages of life (NeLLi) - Sumatra_00157 metaG (SPAdes) (version 2) | ecosystem: Environmental > Aquatic > Marine > Oceanic >...
GTGTCGAACGGTTTGTCGAGATCCCTGACACTAGACACCAGACACTGCCTCTTCCGCACCTGGTTTAAACTGATCACGAATCACGAATCTCGGATCACGGAACTTTCCCATCCTGAATTTTCCTGTACAATGTGCCCATGAAACCAACAGCCTTTAAATTTATTTTCCTTCTACTTGTTACTTTATCCTTGTTACTTTCTTTTGGGTGCGCCGGTACCTACACCCCTTCCCAGCCCCTGTGGGACTCCTCCCTTTACAATACTATCGCGGTCCTGCCCGTGAGAATGACCGTTTCCACGGGAAGACCGCCCTTCACCTCGGAGAATACGGAACTTTCCGGGGCCATGGGCGGCAAAATGCAGGAAGCCCTGTCCATAGTTGTTCGCTACCGGGGATACGAAGTGCTGTCGCCGGATGATCTCAGCGAGAGGTTGATGGAAGAGGACGACCTTGCCGAGGCCTTTGTCAGCCTGGCCGCGTCCCAGGGTCTTATGGGGCCGGACCGTAACGCCTCCCATGATGAGGGGATGGAAGGAGCCGCTCTCATCGGGGAAAAACTCGGCGCGGACCTCCTGGTGATTGCCTACGGGAGGGGAGAGTACCACAGCGGCGGAGAGAATCTGGTCCAGAGTATTGTCACCGGACTCCTGTCCAAGGGAAAGGAGCAGTACCAGGCGCCTCCTTCTTTTCTCGAGGCGAACATCCTCTTTGTTGACCCGGTAACGGGAATCCGTGTCGCCAGGTTCCCCGGGCGCCGGATGGCTTACGAGAGTGAGATCATTCGATTGTCGAAGGCGGTGGACCGGGTGCTGAGGAGGGTACCTGTGAAGCAGAATCCAGATTCCAGAATCCAGAATCCAGGAGAACTGCCGAAACCGTAGGAGTCTGCCGGAGAATCCATTCAGACTCCTAGCTGTTTTTTGAAACACGATCAAACTGATAAAGAGGATTTCACGTAACTCACTGCGATAATTCACTGTCCTGGGGTCTGGGGTCTTGATCTTGATCTTCTCCTGCATACTGCGTTCTGTGTCCTGTTTTTTCTCCCCCTCGCCCCCTCTCCCCCTCACCCCCTCGGCGATCCAGCAGGTCCTTTTAGAGAGAATGGATCGCCTGACAGCCGGGAACCGGCTGTCCCTATTCCTCCCACCGATACACCCCAGGCCGGGATTCATCGCGAGCCTGGTTCAAGGCCGCTTCCGCCATTTCTATCAACCGCTCCACGGTGACGCCGTCCTCCGGATAACAGGATAAGCCAACGTAGATATCCGGCGCGTTACCCTCGCCGCCGAAAGGGGAAACGATCTCCCCCATGACGCGGTCCACTACCCGTAACCCTTCCGTGCTCCTGAGGTCAGGAAGTATAAAAGCAAGCTCATTGGACCCATACCGAACCAACGTGTCAAAGTTCCTCAGTCGGCCATGGAAAGTCCGTGTGACATCCAGAAGGACATCGTCCGTCGAATCAGCCCCTTGAGGCACCACAGACAGGACTCCCATTGTCACTGTACCCCCACTACGCCTGGCCCTGGAAAGCTCCTGGACCATGGTCTCGTGAAAATCGGAGAAGAGTCCAAGGCCGGTCAGTTTGTCCGTACTCCTTGATGCATCCGGCTCGTCCCCAGGGTGACAATAGCGGCCCAACAGGTTGATAACACCCGCTACAACTGCAAACCTTTCTACCTCACTCCGTGTAAAGGACCTGTTTTCCCTGCGGAAAGCCGTTGTGACCAGGTACATTTCACCGAAAGCTGCCGATTTTAACAGTAGCGACCGGACCCCTTCCAGGCTTAAAAACGCATCATCGGTAAAGGACCCTCCCACAGCGAGGGCAGATTCGTCGGAAAAATTGGCGGCCTGTTCGGCTAAACGGGGCGTTTCCAGATGCATCCGCCATTTATCAGCGGGGGTACGGAGCCCCGAACCACCGAGGATCCTGGCATTTTCCTTCCCGGGATGGACCTGCAATATGGCAAAGGCGTCGGCGTCAACGGTTTCCCCCAGGATCTCAACCAGGATTTCATAGTGATTCTCCATGGCTCTTCCGTTCTCACATGGCGGTAGCTCCAGGAGGCTATTGATCAGCCTGGAAAGTGATGGTCTGCGGGATGCGGCCATGGATCAGTACATTTGCATGGGACCCCCTGGGGAGTCACCGTCGTAGGGTCTGAGGACCATATCGATCCCCTCCCGGAACTTGCCCTCCTCGACCACAAGGGAATGGTCAGAGGTGCCTTCATACCTTCCGAAGGGTTCGCCTTTCTCGGGAAACTTCAAAGCGAAGAGCCTTGCCGCAAGCCAGTACCGCCCTCCCTTAGGGAGATAGAGAGTATAGTTCCCATCGTCGTCCGTGATGGTAGACGCAAAATCCGGGACCCGCTTCATATCATCATCGGCGTAACCCATGGCGAAAGATCCGGGGACCTGTTCCCCGTTCTCATCCAGAAGTTTACCCCTTATGCCTGTGTCGGTAACTTTCTCAGCGGCTGTCAGCCCCTGGAAAAACATGGGTTCTTTCAACTCCTTCAATTCGAAATCTAAAGTCTTGTATTTCCCCTTCCTTACGAGTATGCCCTTTATCGCGTGGCGGTGATCGTAAAAATCCCCCCTGTAAAGGGGTCCATAGTTTAAACCGTTGGCCCTTTTGCGGGCTCCGATATAATATTGCCCGGGTGGGAGATCCAGCTTGTAGGTACCGTCCTCCGCCGATCCGCGGCTGACCCAGTTTGTGACCCCGATGATTCCCAACTCAGCGGCCCTCGTCTGGATCTTTCCCACATAGCCGTAGACGTAAGCCTTGTGAACAGGCTCACCTGTGCCTTTCATCACGATCGTGCCCTTGACCCCTGATTTTTTAGGGATTTCCTCCTTGCCGGAACTTGGAAGGGGAAAACTGCAGACAATGATCACGGCAAAAAATAGAACCAGGCCGGTAAACCATGATCCAGGTTTCTGAGACATCGGCTTTCTCCCGGCAGCGTATCGGGAAACCTCGACACGCTACGTAAGTCTGTCGGAAGCCCCGGAATCGCGATAGCCGTCAAACCTCAGGGATTCCGGAGTTTTCAGGCAACCCAGATCAATGACCGGCAATTTAAGTCATTGATCTGTGAGGAAAGCGAAAACCACGCTTTTCGCTTTCCGTTGAGCAAAAAGCCACGAATGGACTTTTTGCGACCCTATCAAAGTTGATCCAAAATCCAGGATCCAAAATCCAAGATCAATGGCTTTCCAAATAGTCATCAACGCGCCCCGGGTGGGGCGCCCAGATCAATGACCGCAATTTAGGTCATTGATCTGTGAGGAAAGCGAAAACCACGCTTTTCGCTTTCCGAGGAGCAAAAAGCCACGAATGGACTTTTTGCGACCCTATCTATAGCAGCTTCCAATTACCGTCGTCCTGTTCATTATAGCAAAAGCCTGATGATAATCCGACAGGCTCCCGGACCTTATCTCCAAAAGGTGGCCTGTATGGTTTTGTCGGCCAGGGTGATGTTGATGGGACTCGAAAGATCGAACATAGGTTCCAAAAAAAGATACCCCTGGTAGACAAACCCCTCCTTGTCACCGTCGGTCTGGCAATAGAACTTCTTGACCAGGCACAGAACCGGTCTGATGGTGAAACGTCCCTGGGTGAACTCGAAAGGACGGTAGAAAACGTACTTATCGGCACACTGTATCTGCCACTGGAGGATGTGCCCATCCTCATTGATCTTTGCCAGGATCTCCTCTTCAGCCTCGGGGTCGTAGGAGAAGATGATCGATACATCCCTGTCCCCCGACGGTTTTTTTATGATGTACGCCACATCCCCCATAATCGGGGGGCTTAGGAGGGCCGACAGTAACAGGGAAAGGATTATAAGCCGGACAGGCCGTTTCGACGGTGAAATCATTTTCACCCCCACATAGAAAAAACAGGGTCCGTTTTTTCTATCTGAATAGCGGGAGGTTCAGGATCCATTCAATCTCGAAGAGCTCCCCTACGGTCCCGAGACCCAGAAGAAGAACATAAAGTATAAGAAGACCAAGGAGAAAGTTCTCCTTGTTCTGGCCAAACCAGGAATCAGTTGTCACGATCGCCTTTGACGGCCTGCCTGGAGCTTTTCTTTTTGGAACGCGTCTCTTTAAAGCAGGGGGCGCAGGCGTTGATACGATCTGGCTGTCATCAATGGGTGTTTGGGAAGGGAGGAACTCTTCAGGATCAGTCTCCCCCGGCACTGTATCTTCGGATATTTCAAGATCCTCAACCGATTCCGTGGCCAGGAAGCTCTCATCCGCCTGAGCGTCTGTAAGAACCTTCTTTCGTTTCTTTATCTCTCTTTTTCTTTTCGACATAGCACTTCCCATTATGACGGATGTTTACAGTTTACTGAATCCGATTTCCTCCATGATAAACTGTCAACAGTTCCTTCGCAGGCAGTTTATCATTTGCCGACCATCTCTTCCAGCATGAAGAGGGCTTTATGTCCTGCCGGGGTTTTTTCTTTGTCAACATAGGTTCTCATGGCCGGTATGGTGGAAATTTCTCCCATCTCACCGATAATGAGCGCCGCCTTGTCCTTGAGATCAATGGATTGCAAGGGGGAAATGAGAACCTCCATCAGAGTACGTAAAGCCGGTTCCCCGATCATGTGTATGGCGTCACGGGCCTCATTTTCCAGAGCCTCAACGCTCAATTTCCCCACGAGGAAGGGAATGGCTGTTTCATCACCCAGTTCACCGAAATACCTGATCGCCTCCACGGGATCGCTGCCGAACTCCAGTTTTTCGGCCCATAGTTCGAACTCATCAATATGTGGGATAAACTCGTCAGCCAGCCTGCCCCTTGGATAAGCGGCCAGGAAATCCTGGTAAGCATAGATCTTTCCCGTCTGCCTGGCTCTCAGGAAGGCGCGCACCTCAGAAACACCCGAGACCAGAGTAGTCCCTCTGAACCTGTTAAGAAAATTACGTAAGGCCTCCTCGGTCCCGATATCCCACGCACTGCGGAAAGCGAGTTCTTCCTCTCTTCCCCTTGCTTTAGCTCCGTATCGGCTGGTTGGATACTTTCTCTGGAACTCGCGGAACGCATCGATGGTACCGGACAGTTCAGCCAACCTGTAACGGTTCTCGTCCAGCGTCTCCATGACCGCCTTGCGATTCGGGCTGTCGGGGTATTTGTGCAGAAACTCCTGAAGTCGGGACTCCCCGCCCAATTTCATAGCCTGCGTGAATTCGTACTCCTCCTTGATCATGATAACCATCCCCGGTCTGACCAGCTTCAACATCTCCCGGGGAATGGCCAGGGAATAGGAAGAAGTTGAAAAAACTTCGCCGACGGAAATCACTACGACCAGTGATCCGCGATCATCAATAACAGAGTAATTCTCACCCTCCCTGACGCCATCCCTCCACCCTGCAGCTATAACCACGCGGGAGGTTGAAGGATTGAGCCTTTCCACCACCCAGTCCGCAATCGCCTGGGTAGGCAACAACCAGAGCAACAGAAAAGCCAACAAGGTCGTCGAACGGGTCTTGTCCCTGCTGGCAGCAGCAGATGGAGATGGTTTGAACCTCATGAACACGAGGGGCTGAGCCACCAGCCCGATAACCAGGCAAGCTACAAAAGTCCATCTGCCCCCGATAGCCCATGTGCAGAGGAAACTGCCGACAACCGACGTGAGGAGTACCGCGAAAACCCGTTCAAAGAGAAGGAACAGTATGCCGCCGATCAGTCCGACGAGGATATCCATGGCATCGATACGGCCAAACCGGAATACGGCGCCGTACAGAGCGCCCTCCCCCATGAAAACAGCAAGTGTCTGGGAGAGGATGAGCCCGGTACCCAATCCGCTGAAAAAAACCAGGAGTCTGCGGAACCTCGAGGCGAGAAATACGCCTGTCAGAAACAGCAAGGCAAGGATAAGGAGGCTGGCGGTTCCCGGATGTTCCCTGAGCCCCGGGAGTTGTACCAGGGTGTCTGACAACGCTATCCAGATCGCCAGACCGGCCGCTAAACCGAGCACGGTATAGAAGTGCCTGTACGCTGCAAGCCCGAAGGCCAAAAAAAAGGCGCCCGCCAGGAGCACCGCTAATCTGACCGGATCCATCTATATCTCCGGGTCGACCACGAATAGAAACCCCAACTGCAGGTGTCTTATGTCAGGTGAAACAGTTTCGATTAGGGCCACGAATGCCGCTGTTTCAGACATGAGTTATTCTCTGGGTCCAGAGTGACATCTGCGTATCATCCCTCGGGAACGCAACCGGATAGTCCCCCGAAAAACAGGCTTCACAGAAACCGGTTGAATCCGGCGACAGGTCCGGCCTCACGGCCCCTCTGACCCCTTCCAGACTCAGGTATCCGAGAGAATCAGCCGTGATGTAGCGTCTGGTCTCCTCCACGCTGTGAGTGTAAGCGATGAGTTCTTGATGAGTGGGGGTATCGATTCCGTAATAACAGGGATTAATGGTCGGGGGGGAACTGATCCTCATGTGGACCTCGGTGGCTCCCGCGTCCCTGACCATCTTCACGATCTTGCGGCTGGTCGTTCCCCGAACAATGGAATCATCAATAAGAACGACCCTTTTGCCCTTGATCGTTTCCCTGCAGGGGTTGAGCTTGAGCTTGACCCCGAAATGGCGGATGGACTGGCTCGGTTCGATAAAGGTCCTCCCGACGTAGTGGTTGCGAATAAGGCCCCACTCATGGGGGAGACCCATACCTTCAGCGTAACCGATGGCGGCGGGAACGCCGGAGTCGGGGACAGCAATGACAACATCGGCTGCCACCGGCGCCTCACGGGCAAGCTGGAGCCCGAGTCTCTTCCTGGCGCCGTTAACGCTGATACCGTCAATAATGCTGTCGGGCCGGGCAAAGTAAATATATTCGAAAATACAAGGTGCGGCTTTCATTTTCGGGAACGGGAAAAAGGATGTGACTCCATCCTGCTCAACCATGACGACCTCACCGGGGCTTACATCCCTCACAAACTCAGCTTCAATAAGATCCAGAGCACAGGTTTCTGAGGTAAAGACCCAGGATTCACCCAATCGGCCCATGGCGAGGGGACGAAATCCTCTGGGGTCCCGTACCGCGATGAGCCTCTTCTCCGTGAGTATCAGCAGGGAATAGGCACCCCTTATCTGGTTGAGTGTTTCAATAAGCCTGTCCAGAACATGTCCACCGCGGGACCTGGCCATGAGATGAATGACGACCTCGGTGTCCGAACTGGACTGGAAGATCGCACCTGACTCTTCCAGGTCCTGGCGGATCTCCAGGGCGTTGACCAGATTTCCGTTGTGGGCGACAGCAAGCCCTCCCCGGGCGTAGGTAACCGATATAGGCTGGATATTCTCTGCGAGGCTTTCACCGGTGGTGGAGTAGCGGTTGTGTCCGATAGCCATACTGCCGGGTAGTCTTTCAATAACGGCAGGTGTAAAGATATCGTTCACGAGACCCATCTGACCATGGCGATAGATCCTGGAGCCGTCGGAGGTAGCGATACCGGCGCTCTCCTGGCCGCGGTGCTGGAGCGCGTGCAGTCCCAGATAGGTCATGTTGGCGGCTTCCGGATGCCCGTAAATACCGAAAACGCCGCACTCTTCACGAAATTTATCGAACGGTTCCATTAATGCCTCGGTTCGCTTCGCTCGAGCCTGTCAGCCGTCTTGTCCGCCATAGTTTAAGAGAAGGCGGAAATTTAAGGCGAAGGCTGGTTTCAGGTTTCATCTGCTGACGCCGACGCCCATCGACCGGCTTTGGCGTAACAAGTGTTCAAGTTTCCATCCGCCGTCGCTAATGCCTTTCGAACAGCTATGGCGGACAAGGGCCAGGTATTCACTTTGTTCAACTCGGGTTTTGGGTGCTGAACACAGTCGCTCAGTCGCCACGTCGCCCAGTCGAACGATCCCAACAGAATCCGGCTGCTAAAGAGCCTGTTTGACATACTCGTACGCGTTACGGAAAAATGCAACCCCCGCGCCCTCCTCGGGAATGTTTTCCCGCGTCCACCTGGGATGGTTCACCCTGTGGAGATAAGCTTCAGGGTGAGGCATTAAACCAAAAAGGAGGCCGGAGGGGGAACAAACCCCCGCGATTGCTCCTATGGAACCGTTGGGGTTGTCCGGGTAAGTCATTGTGGTTTTCCCTGTGGCCGGATCCATGTAGCGTAATGTCAGAAGCCGCTTTGCCTTGAGTCGATCAAATATCCGATCGTCCTTCACGGTGAACTTTCCCTCGCCGTGCCTCACCGGCAGAGTGACATGTTGGAGGCCCTTTGTGAAAACACATGGAGAATCTTCATCCACAAGGAGAGTCACCCACCTGTCCTCGAACCGGCCGGAATCGTTGAAGGTGAGGGTTGTGGTACGATCAAGCTCGCCATCCAGGTCGGGCAGAAGCCCCATTTTCACCATGAGTTGAAAACCGTTGCATACGCCCAGGATAGGTCTTCCCGTACTGATAAACCTTGTGATCTGATCCAAAACCCTCTCTCCATCACCGGCCACGACAGCATACTTGAGACGATTAGCCTGAACCATGGCCGAACCTAGATCATCCCCGTCCAGGAAACCTCCGGTAAGGTTCAGGAACTGATAGCTGTCCAGGGTTACCTCCCCGGAGAAGATCTCGGAGATATGGACAATATCAGCGTCGAAACCTCCGAGACGACAGGCCTGGGCGGCCTCCCTCTCGCAATTGGTCCCGTTACCGGTGATGACGATGGCTCGCGGTTTTGCGGTCATGAAGCGATTCTCCTCAAGAAGTCAGAATCCAGAATCCAGAATTCAGAAGAAAAAAACACACCTGGATTAATAGCTTTACGTTCGAGTCTGGACTTTGATTTCATTCTGACTCCTGGCTTCTGGATTCTGGATTCCGCCTTTTTAAAGTCCCCTCAACGGCTCTTGCCATATTCTTTTCATCTCATCCAGGGAGAGGGAAAGAACTTCCTGCTCTCCGTTCCTGATCACCAGGCGCCGATCGTCTATACACTGTCCGATGCGGGCCCAGGCGGTTTCTCCCATCATCTCCTCGAATGTCGAGGAATCGGGCGGGGCCACCTCTACCAGCAGGCGAGACGCAGTTTCCGAGAAAAGCAGCACATCCGCCCTCTGGCTTCCAACAGCCGGGATCTCGTCGAGGTCAACGGTAATACCGACTTCACCGGCAAAGGCCATCTCCGCCAGAGCCACGGCCATCCCCCCATCGGAACAGTCATGGCAGGAGCGAATGAGGCCCTGAAGTAGAGCCTTATGATACCTGCTGTACCTCTCCCTGGCCTTTGAAAAATCCACGACCGGGACCTGGCAACCCACATGTCCAAGATGCGCGTAATATTCCGATCCTCCCAGTTCATCGGCCGTTTCACCGAGCACATAAAGGTAGTTGCCCGCCTTTTTCAGATCCATCGTAACGGCCAGTCGCACATCATCCATACGCCCGATAATCGAGGCCAGCAGGGTTGGCGGGATGGAGATCTTGATATCGCCCATTATGTAATCGTTTTTCATGCTGTCCTTACCCGATATCAGGGGGATCCCGAAGGTCGTCACAGCGTCATACAACCCCCAGTTCGCACGCACCAGTTGAGCCAGTTTGTAGCTGCCGTCGGGGGTTTTATCGGATTGTACCGGGTCGCACCAGCAGAAGTTGTCGAGGGCGGCAGCCCAGTCGGGATTCCCGCCAACTGCAACGTAGTTCCTTACGGCCTCGTCCACGGCGTTGGTAGCCATGGCATACGTATCTATATCGCTGTACCTGGGTACGATCCCGTTGGAAACGACGATCCCCTCAAAGGAATCCAGGATAGGGCGGACAACAGCGGCATCCGAGGGACCATCGTTTGCGGCTCCCGTGAACGGTTTTACGACGCTCCCGCCCTGAACCTCATGATCGTATCTGCGGACGATAGACTCCTTGGAGCAGATATTAAGGCGACCGAGCAGATCGAGAAGCGTTTCGCCGAGGTCCCGGGACATCTCGACCACCGGTTCGGCCGGTTGAGGCGGCTCCCATCTGGCATCGAGAATCATCTGCGGCACACCCTCATGGAGAAACTCCATGGACAGGCAGCCTGCAACCTGTCCCTCGTAGGTGAGCTTGAAGTAACCCGAATCATCAAACTCCCCGAGATCAGTCGACTCCACGCCCATCTTTTCCGACAGCTCGATGAACCGGTCCAGGTTCCGGGGCGGGACCGAAACGGTCATACGTTCCTGGGCCTCCGAGATCAGGATCTCCCATGGGTCCAGGCCGGGATATTTGAGGGGCGCCAGGTCAAGGTGAAGGACAGCGCCACCGGTGTCCCTGGCCATCTCACCCACCGAGGAGGAGAGCCCACCCGCGCCGTTATCGGTGATACTGGTGTAAAGCCCTTCGTCCCTTGCCATGAGGAGGAAATCGAACATCCGCTTCTGGGTGATAGGATCGCCTATCTGGACAGCGGAGACTGGTGATCCTTCATGGAGTTCCTCCGAGGAAAAGGTGGCCCCGTGTATCCCGTCCTTTCCTATGCGGCCACCCACCATGACGACCCTGTCCCCCACACAAACCTTCTTCTCGTGGGAGGGTCGGCCGGCGACCTCGGCAGGCATCATAGCCGCGGTACCGCAGTAAACAAGAGGTTTGCCAAGGAACCGTTCGTCGAAAACAACCGCACCGTTAACCGTGGGAATACCGCTCTTATTGCCGCCGTGTTCAACTCCTTCCACAACCCCTTCGTAGATCCTCCTGGGATGGAGGATGCGGGGCGGCAGTGGATCACTGTAGAAAGGAGACGCGAAACAGAAGACATCGGTATTAAAGAGGAGGTTCGCCCCCAACCCGGTGCCAAAGGGGTCACGGTTAACGCCGACAATACCGGTGAGCGCACCGCCGTATGGGTCGAGGGCTGAGGGGGAATTGTGGGTCTCAACTTTGAAAACGAGGCTGTAGTCCTCGTTAAAGCGGATCACCCCAGCGTTATCCTTGAACACTGAAAGGCAGATATCCTCCTCACCCTTCTCCCTCCGGATACGCTCCGTGGCGCCTACGATGTAGGTGGCAAAAAGGGAGTCTATCGTCTCAGTATTGCCTTCCTCATCCACGTATCTGATCAGGGCGTTGAATATCTTGTGTTTGCAGTGCTCGGACCAGGTCTGGGCCAACATCTCGATCTCGACATCGGTGGGTTTTGGTCCAAGTCCCATTTTCTCCCGGTTCTTGCGCACATCCCGATTCATGAAATGGGCCTCGATGGTTTTCATCTCTTCGAGAGAGAGAGCAAGAAGACCATTCCGGCTGATCCGCATCAGATGCTCATCACCCCCTGCAAGTTCCACCTCCTGGACCTGTCCGCCACCAGTGATGCTGACCCTCGGTACTTCAGGTTTGAGGCCGGTGGAAAGATCATATTCCTGGGCCGTGATCACCTGCCATCGATGGACCAATTCATTCGCCAGGACCTCGGAGGCAAGGCGGTAGGCATCACCTTTCGAAAGATCACCTCGTATCTGGTACTGAATAGAGGTAAAAACTCCCTCGTGAGGTTCAAGAACCCTGCCGAGAAGCTGTGAGACAGCCTCACCGGCGCTTCTTCCCGCATTGTCCGTAACTCCCGGCTTGTAACCCACCTCAATGAGAAGATCAAAGACCCCTCCAACCGGCCTGCCCACAGCGTACTCCTGAATGATGGGGTCGGTAAATGGCCCTGATGCTATCTTTTCAAGCGCCTTATCAGTGAGGGTGATATCCACGGTGTAGACTGAAACCGTGCGTACAGACCGAAGTTTTATTCCCGCGAGTTCCATCGCCTCGTGGACGACACGCTCTCCCCTGGGGTCCCTTATTCCATCCCTGTAACCTACCTCGATTCTGACTGCCACTCGCTCGTCTCCCTTACTTCGCTCAGATATCACCTACCATGTGTATCTACGTATCTACGTATCTAGGTATCTAGGTATCCAGGTAAACATGTATCCAGGTAACTATGTATCTATGTAAGAACCGGGACACGTAGACACTTAGATACTTATTTACCTGGCTATAGCTCTTCCCCGAACACCCTGTCAAAAATGGTCCCCGTCCGCTTGAGCAGAGCAGCAGGATCGAAAACAGAATCTATGGCCGCCTGGTCCAGCACCTTCCCCACATCAGGATCCTCCCTGACAAGATCGGAAAAAGTGCGCCCCGATTCCAGAGATTTATGAGCGCTTCGCTGGACAATGGTGTAGGCCTCCTCCCGCGTCATGTTCGCCTCCACGAGAGCCAGGAGGAGGGTCTGGGAAAATGTGGTACCCCCGGAAAGTTCCATGTTCCGCTTCATGCGCTCACAATCCACCACCAGATTCTCCACCATCGAGGTGAAACGGTGAAGCATGAAATCCATCACAATGGTGGCATCCGGAAAGATAACCCGTTCGACTGAGGAATGGCTGATATCCCGTTCGTGCCAAAGGGGAATGTTTTCCATGGCTGAAAGGCTGTACCCCCTGATCAATCTGGCCAGACCTGTAAGGTTCTCGGACAGGATGGGGTTCTTCTTGTGAGGCATGGCCGAGGAGCCCTTTTGTCCCTTGGTAAAAGCCTCCTTGACCTCTCCCACTTCAGTTCTCATCAGATGACGGATTTCAACAGCGAACTTTTCGATGCCGGAAGCGGTCAGGGCCAATGCTGTCATGTACTCGGCATGGCGGTCTCTCTGGACAACCTGGGTCGTTACTCTGGCAGGAACCAGATCCAGTCTAGCGCAGACGTGCGCCTCCACTTCAGGAGGGATGTTGGAGTAGGTCCCCACCGCTCCCGAAAGCTTCCCCACCGCCACCACATCCCTCGCCCTGCGCACTCGGTCCGTGGCCCGTCCCAACTCTTCATACCAGATGGCCATTTTGAGCCCGAATGTCGTCGGTTCCGCATGCATCCCGTGGGAACGACCCATCATCACTGTGTCGCGATGCTCAAGTCCCTTTGCATGAACTGCATCCCTGGCCCTTTCAATGCCCTTGAGGATAAGATCGGCCGCCTGAACCAACTGCACTCCAAAGGATGTGTCCAGGACGTCCGAACTGGTCATCCCCATGTGGATGTACCTGGATTCCGGACCTACTTTCTCACCCACAGCAGTGAGGAAGGCGATGACGTCGTGCTTGACCTCCTCTTCGATCTCATCGATTCGGTCGACATCGAAATCCGCCCGCTCCCTGATTATTTCAAGGGCATCATCCGGGATACGTCCCAGTTTGTTCCACGCCTCGCACGCAGCGATCTCCACATCCAGCCAGATCCGGAACCTGTTCTCCGGTTCCCATATCGCGGCCATTTCAGGTCGAGTATAGCGGGGGATCATTGCGGTCTCCTCTTTTGGAATTCAAAATTCAAGATTCAAAATTCAAGAATACAACCTCAAATCTCAAAGTTTTGAGGGTGCACATGTGCACCTGTGCACTAGTGCACAGGACCTTTAGCCTAATTCTGCGTTCTGCGTTCTGTATTCTGCATTCCGACCCAACTCCCGTTATGGCTCTATAATGAAAACGGGAGTTGGGTTCGCCATACATGCCGCAGTGAGGCCCACGCCGTTGCCGCGGCTTCCAACCGCTCCGACTGCCTCGTCCAGGGCGGCCTCGGGACAGTTGTTAACCTCGCTGAGATGGGCCAGGATAACTCGCTGCAGGCCCGGATGAAGGAGTTCGCTCAGGATATGCGCTGAAGCTTCATTGGAGAGATGCCCTTTCCGGCTTCGGATCCGCTGTTTGAGGAACCACGGATAGGGTCCTTCCAGGAGCATACCCTCGTCGTAGTTGGACTCCAGGATAACCATATCACATCCTGCCAGTCGCCTTCTGACCAGCGCTGTGGCGCAACCAAGATCGGTTGCGATGCCAATCCTTACCCCGTCCCGCGCCAGTAAAAAGCCCACCGGGTCCGCGGCATCGTGGGGCAGAGAAAAGGGTTTTATTGTAAACCCCGCCACAGCGAAATTCTCCCCGGACTTCACGACCCTCACACTGGCGCTTTCCGGCAGCCCGACGGCCCTCAAGGTATCGACTGTACCGTACACCGTGAGCCCGAGCCGATTGGCCAACACCCGTACCCCGCGCAGGTGATCACTGTGCTCATGGGTCACAAGGATACCCGCTAAGCGATCCGGGGAGGCGCCGACGTGGGCAAGGCGGCGCATGATCTCTCTGGCGCTGAGTCCGGCATCGACGATCAATGACCCATCTGGTCCATCGATAAAGATCGAGTTACCCTTGCTGCCGCTGGCAAGAGCGCTGACGCCAATGTATTTGGTCATATGCCTTCCTCAAGACCCCAGGATGCAGAATGCAGAATGTAGAATGTAGAATGTAGAACGCAGATCCGAGACCCCAGACCCTTGATCCTGCTTATTTCCCGCTATGCCCAAACCCACCTGCCCCTCTACCTGTGGGCGGGAGTTCCTCGACAACCCTGATGGACGCCAGGACAGCAGGAACGATGACCATCTGGGCGATCCTCATCCCTCGGCTTATTTTGAAAGGATCGCTGCCCAGGTTGAGGAGGATGACCTTGACTTCCCCTCGATAATCCGGATCTATTGTTCCTGGAGAGTTGGGAACAATGATGCCATGTTCAAGTGCCAGCCCGCTTCTTGGACGAATCTGCGCCTCAAACCCTTCCGGGACGGCGATCATAAATCCGGTCGGCACCAGACCTGTCTGCCCGGGCTCGATCACGAGATCTTTCCCAACGGCGGCGGCCAGGTCCATCCCCACCGATCGATCAGTAGCATATGTGGGAAGCGCCAGATCAGTGGCGTGGGGTAGGGTTGTGAGGAGGATCTCCGGTCCCGACTTAACCCACGAGCTCATGGACCTCAGCCTCACTGACTGGACCTATCACCGTTACGGAAGAGTCCTTCTGGAAAAGGATCGACGCCAGTTCACGGATGTCATCGGCTGTAACCGCTTCAATGCCCTCTCCGATTTCTTCCGGAGTGACATGACGACCGGAGTATATTTCGTTCCTGGCCAACTGGTTCATTCTGTTGCCGGTACTTTCCAGCCCCAGCAGAAGGTTTCCCTTGAGCTGTCTCTTGCACGTTGTCAGTTCAATATCGAGGACTTTTTCTTCAGTAAGCCGCTGCGTTTCTTCACGGATGATCTCTAGAGTCTTGGGAAAACCGTCCTCGGAGGTCCCGCAGTACACAGTGTGTATCCCTGTATCCAGGTATGCAGAATGGTAACTGAAGACGGAATAGGCCAGACCATACTCCTCCCTTATCTTCTGGAACAGTCTGGAGCTCATTCCGCCCCCGAGGACCGAGTTGAGGAGGTACATCACATACCTGCGTTCGTCATCGGCGGCCAGTCCTTCGTGACCGATACAGCAGTGGACCTGTTCTATAGGACGGTTCTTGACGCATATACCGGGAGTAACCCTTGTAGATTCTCTGGGAATCGGCTGATCCCCTTTTTCCAGATCTCCAAATGCGTCCCTTACCTCACTGAAGAACTTATCGGCTTCCAGGGCTCCTGAGGCGGTAAGGATTATCTGCCCGGCGCAATACCTGTTTGCGTGAAAATCCAGAACATGATCACGCGTAATTAAGCTGAGGGAATCTGGTGTCCCGAGGATCGGTCTGCCAAGGCTCTGATCCGCCCAGAACTCCTGGCAGTGCAGATCGTGGATGAGGTCGTCAGGCGTATCCTCCACCATGGAGATCTCCTGGAGGATTACGTCCTTTTCCTTGGAAAGCTCCTGGGCGGCAAAAACCGAATTTAAGGTGATGTCGGTCAGAACATCCAGAGACTGGGAAAGGCTTTCACCCAGGACCCTGGCGTAGAAGGATGTGAATTCCTTGCTGGTAAAGGCATTGAGGGAACCACCGAAGGAATCTATTTCAAGGGCTATCTGCTTGGCGGTGCGGCGCGATGTGCCTTTAAAGGCGAGATGTTCGATGAGGTGGCTGATGCCGGATTGGTCGATCTTTTCGTCCCTGGAACCAGTCAGGATCCAGAGCCCCATGCTGACAGAGGAGAACTCCCTAAGAGGCTCAATTATTACCCTGAGCCCATTGGGGAGGATCTCCTTGACAACGCCTGCTCCTGATCTAGCGGTCATCCAGTTGGATAAGGGTCATTTGGGGTCCGATTTGTCGCCGGAGGCCAGTTCCTTTTCAGCCTCCTTGATACTTAAGCGGATCTTGCCGTCCCGATCTATATCCAGGACCTTGACATTAACAACATCCCCTTCCTTTACAACATCCTCGACCTTGGCAACGCGGTGATCGGCAAGCTGTGAGATGTGAACCAGACCATCAGTACCTGTAACCACTTCGACAAAAGCACCAAAATCCATGACTTTTTTGACGGTGCCGCGGTAGATCCTGCCGATCTCGGGATCTTCCACGATGGCCTTGATCATATCGATGGCCTTCTGAGCTGCGACTTCATCGGAGGATGCTATAAGCACTGTGCCGTCGTCTTCCACTTCAACTTTGACACCGGTCGCTTCGACGATTCCCCGGATAACCTTTCCGCCGGGACCGATGATCTCCCGGATCTTGTCGGGCTTGACCTGGATGGTGATGATACGCGGAGCGTACGGAGACATGGTTTCACGGGGTGCGGCCAACGCCTTATCCATCTCGTCCAGGATATGGGCACGGCCGGCTTTCGCCTGCTGCAGTGCCATGGCCATGACCTCACGGCTTACACCTGTGATCTTCAAATCCATCTGGAAAGCGGTTATGCCGTCTCTGGTCCCGGCCACCTTGAAATCCATGTCGCCTAGATGGTCCTCGGCCCCGAGGATATCAGATATAACCACTGATTTCTCCGGTGTGGAGATAAGGCCCATGGCAATGCCTGCCACCGCCTTAGGAATGGGTACACCAGCATCCATCAAAGACAGGCTTCCGCCGCAAATAGTCGCCATGGAAGAAGAACCGTTGGACTCCAACACGTCAGCCACGACCCTTACAGTGTATGGGAACTGCTCTTTGGTCGGGAGGACAGGGATGAAACTCCTCTGGGCCAGGTTGCCGTGGCCGATTTCCCTGCGCGCAGGTCCCCTCAGGAACTTGGCCTCACCGGTGGAGAAAGGTGGAAAATTATAGTGGAGCATGAACCGTCGCCTGTAGTCCACTTCCAGCGTATCCATGATCTGTTCGTCATCCTTGGTGCCGAGGGTGGTGACGACCAGGGCCTGGGTCTCGCCCCGGGTAAAGAGCGCGCTTCCGTGGGTCCGTGGGAGGACACCCACTTCACAGGTGATGTTCCGGATCTCATCCGGCTTACGTCCGTCGATTCGGCGGCCGTCTTCAAGGATCATGGTCCGCATGAGTTCCTTTTCCATGGACCTGAAAATGTTATCGATCTCGCCTGAACGGGATTCCCCGTCCTCGCCGTCGCCGTATTCGAACACAGCCTGTTCCCGGATTTCCTTCAAGCGGGCCTTCCGGTCTTTCTTGTCAGCTAACCTGATGGCCTCGGCAACTTCATTCCGGCAGAATTGATCGACCGTGCGAGCGAGATCCTCATCGCCGGCAGGAGACTGAAATTCCCATTTTTCCTTGCCGGCCATGGAAAGAAGCTGTTCCTGAAGGTCGATGATGTTCAGGATCTCGCCGTGGGCAAACTCCAGGGCCTCAAGCATCTCTTCCTCCGAGGCTTCTTTGGCTTCACCTTCGACCATGATAACCGCTTCGCGGGTACCGCCCACGATGAGATCAATTTTACTGGTCTCGATCTGCCCGAAGGTCGGGTTTAGTAGGAACTGGCCGTCTACCAGACCGATCCTTACAGCTCCCACCGACGTTTCAAACGGCATGTCTGACAGGATGAGGGCAGCCGATGAGGCTATTAGACCCAGGATATCTGCATCGTTCTCTCTGTCGACGGAGAGGATGTTGATAATGACCTGGACCTCGTGGTTGAAACCTTTTGGGAACAGCGGCCTGATGGTCCGGTCGATAAGCCGACTGGTGAGAGTGTCTTTCTCGGTCGGTCGTCCTTCCCTTTTAAAAAAACCGCCGGGGATCTTGCCGGCGGCGTAAGTCTTCTCCTGATAGTTGACCGTCAGGGGAAGAAAATCCACATTTTCCCTCGGTTCAGGCATCGCGACAGCTGTGGCCAGAACCACCGTATCGGCGTATCTTGCCCATACCGCGCCGCTGGCCTGCCTGGCCACTGCGCCCGTCTCGAGGGTAATTGTCCGCCCTCCCCACTCAAGTTGTACTTGTTGCTTCATTATGGCACTCCTGAAAAAAACTGAGTATTCGGAGACTATCTGCGGAGGCCCAGCTTCTTGACGATAGCTCGATATCTTTCGATATCGTTCGTTCTAAGATAGTTGAGCAAACGGCGCCGACGGCCGACGAGTCTTAAAAGACCGACACGGGAATGATGGTCCTTGTTGTGAACCTTGAAGTGTTCGGTAAGTTCCTCTATCCGCTTCGACAAAAGGGCAATCTGTACTTCAGATGACCCGGTATCACTGTCGTGCTGCCTGTTCCCGTCGATGATCTCCCGCTTCGATTCGCTACTGAGCGGCATGGTTCCTCCTCCTTCCAAAATAAAAAGATATATCACTTATCCATTTGTTTGAACAGTTTTTTGAGGTCAGTCTCAAGGACCCTGCGCGGAGAGAGCATGACCGTTTCATCTGTTTTTTGAGCTTCGGCCAGTGCGATCAGACGGCCCATTCTCATCACCGAAACCAGTCCCTCCCGACTGCAATCATCGCATCGAATCCTGGTCCCGGATACGAGCCTCATCAGATCTTCATCACCGGGCTCGGTCACAGGGAAACCAAGGCCATCAGCTGCCTGCCTCAGCCACTTTTCCGGTGAGGGATCGTTTACCACCCGGTCGAGGTCAACAGCTTCCCCGATGAGAAACCGCCCGCTTCGCACTCTGACCAGCGACTCCATGCATCCCCCTACACCCAGATCGCGGCCTATATCGTGGCACAGGGTTCTCATATAGGTACCCTTAGAGCAAACGACCTTCATGGAAACATGAGGCAGATTCACCTCCGACACCTCGATACTGTAAACGGTGACCTCCCGGGGATCAGCCTGCACCTGGACACCCTGCCGGGCAAGCTTGTACAGAGGCTGACCTCCCCGCTTGACCGCTGAAAAAGATGGGGGGACCTGGGAAAAGGTACCCCTGTAACGATCAATGGCCGTCTTCAGATCAGCCTCGGTGACGCCGGATGGATCCGATTCACTCAGGGTCTTACCGGTGATGTCCTGGGTGTCGGTCTCGAGGCCCAGTTTCAGGACCAGGTGATATTCTTTGTCGTCCTCCTGGAGGTACTGTGCAATGCGAGTCGCTGAACCGACCAGCAGAACCAGGACACCGGAAGCGATAGGATCCAGTGTCCCCGCGTGTCCCACCTGCCGGATGGCATAAGCACGCCTGATCTTCTGAACCACGTCGTGAGAGGTAAGCCCTACGGGTTTGTCAATGATCAGGATGCCCTGGACCCCCGATCCCTGGCCATCTCTTTTTTTCCTCATCCGAGCCAGATCAGCCACCTTCTTCATCGATATCTTTCAGGATCTTCGATATTTTGAAGCTGTAGTCAAGGTTTCGGTCAAAAACGAAGGTTAATTTGGGAATGTGTCTCAGCCTCAAACGTTTTCCGAGAAGACGCTGCATGTAACTACTGGCCCGCTGCAGCCCTTCCTCCACCTGGACAACCTCGGTGGTCCTGTCCAGGACCCCGAAATACACCATGGCAAACCTGAGGTCGTCGGTGATCTTTACCCGGGTAATTGTGACATCTCCGATACCCGGGTCCTTGGCCTCTTTGAGAATGATCTCCGACAGCTCGTGTTTCAGGAGTTCGCTGACCCGGTCGGCTCTTTTGTAATCGAATGAACGGCCCATAAAAAATCCAGAATTCAGGAGCCAGCATCCAGGAGCCAGAAGAAAAGATGAAATGCGTTTCCTACTGGATTCTGGATTCTGACTTCAGGCTACTTGTTTATATTATCTCCACTTGCACATTGATGACTTCAGCCAGGCGCCACGACTCCACTTTTCCCAGTATCGTCTGAAGCACCCTGTCGGCATACTCTCTGTCCGTCGCCGCGATGGCGATGGCTAATTCCGCTTTCTGCCAGAGATCCTGGTACTCCACCTCAGCTACAGAGACGTTGAACTGGGAGCGAAGGCGATCCTTGATGCTTCTAAGAATCCTTCGCTTCCCCTTCAGGGAACCGCTCTCAGACAGATAGAGGGTAAGCCGGAGAACTCCGATGACCACTGGCGGAACCTTCCCGTTGTCTGGCAGGCTTTACAGTTGGTGGCTTCACAAATAGCCATCAACGCGCCCCGGCTGGGCGCCCAGATCAATGACCGGCAATGTAAGCCATTGATTTGTGAGGAAAGCGAAAATGATATTTTTCTCTTTCCCCAAAGAAATTATGGGTCACAAAAAGTCCCGCCTGGATTATTTGCGATCCTATCATAGTTCAGCCTCATGTTCGATCATCACGTAGTTTTCGATGATGTCGCCCTGTTTGAGGTCGTTGTAATTCTCGAGACCGATACCGCACTCATAGCCGCTGGAGACCTCCCGAACGTCATCTTTGAACCGCCTCAGGGATTCCATCTTCCCATCGTGTATGACGACCCCGTCCCTGACCACTCTCACCTGAGCGCTCCTTTTAATAAGACCGTCAACAACATGGCAACCGGCGATGGTGCCCACTTTGGGGACCTGGAAGGTTTCACGAATCTCTGCGCGCCCGAGGACCTCTTCGGTAAATATCGGTGCCAGGAGTCCCTTGAGAGCATCGCGAATATCCTTAACCACATCGTAAATGACGTTGTAAAACCGCACATCGACCTGCTCACGACGCACGATTTCCAGAGCCTTGTTGTCCGGGCGCACGTTGAAACCGATGATGATCGCATTGGATGCGGAAGCAAGCATGACATCACCCTCGTTGATGCCTCCTGTTCCCTCGTGAATGACCTTGACCCTGACCTCGTCTGTGGCCTGTTTGGTCAAAACGTCACGTATCGCTTCCACAGATCCCTGGACATCCGCCTTGAGAACAACACTCAGGTCCTTGATCTGGCCTTCCTGTATCTGTTCGAAAAGATCTTCCAAGGTAATCTTCTTGTGGTTTACCTTCATCTCCTGGACGGCGGTTTCTCTCATCTGGGCAATTTTTTTGGCCTTGAGTTCATCCGTGAAAACCACGAAAGGCGCACCTGCCTCTGGTACGCTGCTCAGACCAAGAACCTCTACCGGAACCGACGGCCCGGCTTCGGCCACCTTTTTGCCTCTGGCATCGACCAAAGCGCGGATACGTCCCATGACCGCACCTGCGACTATGAGATCGCCAGGTTTCAGCGTACCCTTTTGAACAAGCATGGTGGCTACGGGTCCTCGGCCCTTGTCCAGTTTGGACTCTATGACCGTACCTCTCGCCTCACGGTTCGGATCAGCCGTAAGCTCCAGCATCTCTGCCTGCAGGAGAATGATATCAAGGAGATTATCTATCCCGGTACGCTGTTTGGCGGAAACCTGGGCGAACAGACTGTCTCCGCCCCATTCCTCCGCGACAACTCCGTGATCGGAAAGCTCTCGCATGACCCGCTCCGGGTCGGCCTCCGGCTTGTCGATCTTGTTGACAGCCACCAGGATCGGAACCTCTGCCGCCTTGGCATGGTCAATGGCCTCTATGGTCTGGGGCTTTACCCCGTCGTCCGCTGCGACAACCAGGACGACAATATCGGTCACCCCGGCGCCCCTGGCGCGCATGGCAGTAAACGCCTCGTGGCCAGGTGTGTCGAGGAAAACAAGGCTTCCCTTGCTGTGATGAACTAGGTGGGCGCCGATGTGCTGGGTGATTCCTCCTGCCTCACTTGATACAACATCTGTCTCTCTTACAGCGTCGAGGAGGGAAGTTTTGCCATGGTCAACGTGCCCCATAACAGTGACAATCGGCGGGCGTGACACCATGCTCTCAGGGATGTCGGGCTCCTCCTTGAGCAGATCATCAATGGAGTGGGCTTTGACATCGACCTCGAAACCAAGTTCGCTTACGACAAGACCCGCGGTATCGGGATCCAATGTCTGGTTGATCGTCGCCATCATGCCGACCTGTAAAAGGATCTTGATGATCTCCGACGCCTTGGTGCCTGTCATCCCAGCGAGATCACTAACCGTCAGTCCAGTGGTTATGCGAATGCTCTTGGGGATCGGTTTGGCTGCTTCCAGAGCTACCTCCTCCTCGGGGCTGTCATCCCTCTTTTTGGTTTTTCTCAGTCTTCGCCTGGGCTGCTCCTTGCGTCTCACCGGCTGGGGCGAAGCGGTGTGTTTTATCTCGACTACCTTGAGGGTCGGCTCGTCTACCGCCGCCTCCCCGTCATCGGTCAGACCATCGAGGATCTCTTCCTCTTCGAGAATATCCTTTATGATGGATTTTCGGCTTTTCTTGGCGCCCTTCTTGGGTGTTTCCTCATCGGCAACCATGGGCACCTTACTTTTAACCTTTTTGTCGGTGTCGTCGGCCGTGGCAGATGCCGTTGAGGGCTGTTCGACGGGCTTCGGCGGTTCAGCCGGGTGGATCACTCTGGCAGTGGGGATCTCGGTACCGACAGTCACGAGATCCTTTTCAATAGCGAGGGTAGTGAGGGGGATCTGTCTTTTCTTCTTTTTATCTGCCTCGGGAGCAACCTCAGGGACCTCTGCGGGAGCTTCTTCCGCAGCTGCCAATGCAGGTTCCTCTTCCTCAACCTGAACCGCGGCATCCGCTTCCGCGGACACCTCTTCCTGGACTTGGGCCGGTTCCTCTGAAGGTTCCTCAAGCTCTTCCTCTTGGAGGGACTCTTCCATACGGACCTCAACCTCCGGTTCCAATTCGCCCTTGCGGACCGAGACGATCCTTCTCCTGGCGGACTCATCCCTCTCCTTGGGAGCGCCACCAGTCAGCATATCGCTGACCATCTCCACCAGGTTACGCTCCACGCTGCTCGTGACGTTGACCACGTCAAAACCCATGGATTTAAGCTGCGAGAAAAGCTCATCCGGACTTATCCCTATCTCCTGGGCAAGCTCATCTACCCGAACCATAATCATTGATCCAAACCTCCCTTACCCAAGACCCGTAAATAGCGGTCCAGAGATTCTTCAATTGCCTTTGCTATGCCCGCGTCCTTAACCAGCACCACACTTCGCGGGCTTTGGCCCAGCGCATCTCCCAGCTCATCCTTATCAAGAAAGACCCTGAAGGGCACTGATGCAGATTCCAGACTTCTCAACATCTTTTCCGATATATCCTCCGACACATCCCGGGCCAGGATCGCAAGCCAGTGACCTTGAGGTCCTCTTCTGAGACCTCCCTCTACCAGGTTCGTCCCGGAAATGAATCTTCCACTCTTTTTCGCCTGCCCCAGGAGTGAGATTACCCGGCGCCGATATCCGTCCGCCACCGTTTCCTGAAGCCCTATGGGACCTGCCCCTAAGCCTTTCATGACCTTCAGGGAAGCGTTGAGCCTACCTGCCGATGCCTTGCCGATACAGTGCGCGTCAGGGCACACATAGGCCCCCCTGGATGGCAGGTTGCCCTTCAGGTCCGGAACCAGCAACCCCGATGGGTCGGCTACTATGCGCACCATTTCAGCCTTTTCCTTCCTTTCACCGCACCCGGTGCAGATCCTCAAAGGCCTGGATCTGGGAGACACTTCCTACTCCTCACCGGCCTCTTCAGTAAAGATCGCCAATTCCCGGAGCTTCTCGACCGTTTTGGGACCCAGACCGGGTATTTTTAGGAGATCAGCGTCGGAAGTGGCCGCTATGGACTGAACGCTGTCAAGGCCTGCCTCGATGAGGGCAGCGGATACCTTCCCGGAGAGACCCTCCAGGATGTCCGGCCTGTCCTCCTCCTTAACTGCAGCCTTTTTTAAATTATCCACGGCTGATTTTTCCTCTTCGGCCAGGGTCTCGCTCTTGATGGTGATATTCCACCCGGTCAGCCTTGCCGCGAGCCGCACATTCTGACCGTTTTTCCCGATAGCAAGGGAAAGTTCCTCATCGGCGACGATAACTTCCATGGATTTTTCCGCCTCGTTGATGATCACACGGGTGACCTGGGCCGGGCTCAGTGCGTTGCTCACGAAGAGCGCCGGGTCCACGAGCCACGGGATAATATCGATGCGCTCGCCCCTCAACTCATTGACCACAGCCTGGACCCGGGACCCCTTGACACCCACACAGGCGCCCACAGGATCAACGTTGGGGTCATGGCTGACCACCGCGATCTTGGAACGACCGCCAGGCTCCCTGGCTGCACTGCGGATCTCGACGATTTTCTCTGCGATCTCCGGAACCTCAAGCTCGAACAGTTTCATGAGAAAGTCGATTTCTGTGCGTGACAAAATGACCTGCGGGCCCTTGGCGTTCTGTTTGACATCAAGGATGTAGGTCTTTATCCGGTCACCCTGTTTGTAACGTTCCCTCGGCACCTGCTCTTTGGGGGGCAGTTCAGCCTCCGTTTTGCCCAGGTCCACTATGATGGCCCCACGGCTGAAACCGTGCACGATCCCGTTGATGACCTCACCGACACGGGTGGAATAGTTTTTGTAGACCATCTCCCTTTCGGCCTCGCGAAGCTTCTGGACGATGACCTGCTTGGCTGTCTGGGCCGCAATACGCCCGAACTCATTGGCGTCGATCTCTATCTCCACCTCGTCACCGGGCATGACCTCCGGATCCAGCTGCCGTGCCTCAAGAAGAGAGATCTGCATGGGTTCATCCTCCACCTGCAGGGTTACCTCTTTACGCTGGTAGATCTCAATGCCTCCGGTTTCCTGGTCGAGCTTTGCATAGATGTCGGTCCCGGAGCCGTAAACCTTCTTTGCTGCCGTCACCAGTGCCGCCTCGATGGCTTCCACCAGGGCGGCCTGATTGATCCCCTTTTCCCTTTCGAGCTGGGCGAAGACCATCAGCAGTTCCTGATTCCCACTCATGTGTTTTACCTCTAAGTTCAGTGATCCGTGACTCGTTATTCGTAATTGGTAAAAGCTATCTACCTTTACCTCTTCCTCCAACGTTCTACATTCCACATTCTACATTCTGTTTCTCTAAAACTTATAATCCAACCTCGCCGATGAGATGTCCTCAACCGGTACTTCCAGTCGTATATCATCTTCAAGAAGGACGCGTACGACACCGCCCTCGACACCCTCGATGGTCCCACTGATCTTCTTCCTCCCCGAAATCGAACGTGTCGTTTTGATCTTTACCAGACGCCCTGTAAAACGCTCGAAATCACTTTCATCCCTGAGCAGTCTGTCAAGGCCCGGAGAGGAGACCTCAAGGAAATACTTGACCGGGATCAGGTCCTCAACATCCAGATGAACGCTCAACTCACGGCTCACCGCAGTGCAATGATGTACCTGGACCCCATCCTCGCGATCGATTGTCACACGCAGAATCCACCTGCCTCCCTCCACCCGAAGGGTTGTCTCTACCAGTTCCAGGTCAAACTGGTCCAGAACTGGTGTGAGAATCTCGTAGATCCTCTCAATAATCCGCCGCGTATCCATTACTATAACCTCACAAAAAGTCTCTTCGAGCCATTTTGAGAGTCCATCATTATTTCGCTCGTCGTCTAGAAAGCACAAAAGAGCGGCAATGCCCGCTCTTTCCCGTACAACTATTAAGAAAGAATCGTTCTTTAGTTAACACAACTGGCTGGTATTGGCAAGTGGCCCTGATGTGGCCAGCTCTCATTTATTCCCGCCTAAAGTCCAGAGCAAAAAGTCCAGGGTCCAGAGATAAATCTACGTTCCAATCTCTGGACTCTGGTCGCTGGACTCTACACTCAGGAACGAGCGTCGATCATTTCCTTAACAATTTCGACTACCTTTTCAATCGGAACCTTCTGCTCCTCACCAGACGCCCGTTCCTTCAGTTCCGCCACACCCTCCTTGACGCCGCGGCCTCCCACAGTTACCCGTAGAGGAAGGCCCAATAAATCAGCATCGTTGAACTTGACCCCTGGCCGTTCCTCCCGTTCATCGAACAGGACCTCTACACCCATCTGGATCAGATCGTCATAGATCTTCTCGGCTACCGCATGGATCTCTTCCTTGCCAGGGTCAAGGGAAAGAAGGGCAACCTGAAAAGGCGCGATGGGCATGGGCCATATGATCCCCTTCTCATCGTGATTCTGCTCGATGGCGGCGGCGGCCGTCCGCCCAACCCCTATACCGTAGCAACCCATTTCAATGACCTGTTCCGCTCCACTCTCATCCAAATAGTGAGCCTTCATGGCCTCGCTGTATTTGGTGCCCAGATAGAAGATATGACCCACCTCAATACCGCGCAGAAAAGTCAGGGAATCGCCACAACGAGGGCACGGATCCCCTTGAACCGCCTCACGCAGGTCACCGAAGGCCTTGACTGAAAAATCCGACAATTCCACACCTTTCGTGTGCAAGTCCAAGGCGTTTCCGCCCGTGATGAAACCGGACATATGGAAGACAGCGTTGTCGGCGTAAAGGGGGATTTCGAGACCCAGAGGCCCGGCGAACCCCACTGGAGCTCCGGTCACCTTTTCCACGACCTCAGGCTCGGCCAGTTCCAGGGTCTCATCATCAACAAGGCGGCGGACCTTGACGGGATTGACCTCATGGTCGCCTCTCACCAGAACACCGACTGTACCCTTGTCTCCATCCAGAATAATAGTCTTTACCAATTTCCCGGGCGTGACGCCCAGGAAATTGGTAACCTCTTCCACCGTCCTTTGACCGGGAGTTGGAACGTTTTCAGGCACACCTTCTCTTCCGGTTTCATCTTTTTCCTTTTCGACTTCAACAGCCGGAGCTTCTCCGCCAGAAGAAGCTACGGCGGCCTTGGGCGCCATAGCTCCCGAACCTGGTGGAGCGACGGCGGCCATCTCCAGGTTGGCGGCATAATCACATCCGTTACAGCTGACGACACTGTCCTCGCCAGTCTCGGCCAGCACCATGAATTCCTGGGAAAGGCTGCCCCCGATCTTACCTGAATCAGCCTCCACCGCCCTGAAGTTCAGACCGCACCTTTTGAATATGGCTGTGTAGGCATCCCGCATGGCCCGGTAACTTTCTTCGGCGCCGGCCCTGTCCCGATCAAAGGAGTAGGCGTCCTTCATGGAAAATTCACGCCCCCTCATGAGACCATAACGGGGCCGAACCTCATCTCTGAACTTGGTCTGGATCTGGTAAAGATTCTGGGGGAGCTGTCTGTAGGAACGGATGTCCCTCCGCACCAGGTCGGTAAAGATCTCTTCGTGGGTGGGGCCATAGCAGAATTCTCTTCCGTGGCGATCACGGACCCGCAGAAGCTCTTTGCCGTAAACGTCCCAGCGCCCCGTCTCCTGCCAGAGCTCGGCAGGCAGGATGCTGGGCATGAACAGTTCGTGTGCTCCAGCCCGGTTCATCTCCTCCCGGATGATGTTCTCGACCTTGCGGATAACCCGCAGGCCTATGGGGAGGATGTCGTAAATCCCGGCGGCGATGCGGCGGACCATGCCTGACCGGAGCATGAGCTGGTGGCTGGCGACCTCCGCGTCGGCGGGAACTTCTCTTAATGTTGGAAGGAAATATTTTGAGTAACGCATGTGGACTCCTGAAGTTTAGTGGCTTGTGGCTAGAGTACAGCGTAAGGAGAATACAGAATCCAGAATCCAGAATCCAGAAAGAACTTGATTGCGAATTACGAATTGAGGATTGAGAATTAAGTGCAAAAGCAGCGTTTCCATTCTCAATTTTCAATCCTCGATCACGCCAGCGGCGTGACGGCCTTGCATCTTAACCATTCTCCTGTGCCTTGAAAAGAATGATCGCCGCCCTTATCTCTGTGTTTGTCAGGTTTTTTCTCCTGGCTCCTGGGTACTGGGTACTGGGTACTGGGTACTGGTCAGCGACAATACAGAATTCATACGCCTTGGGCAAGAGTTGACCCGGAATCCAGCATCAACAAAAGACTAAAGCTTTAACGCAGAGTAACGCTGAAGCGGCCAATTGGTAAGCCACACCTATCGCTGAGGGCCGCAGGGAAACAGAACACAAAGGAAAGTGCGAATAATATAAAACCGACGGTTTTTCACCACCCGTTCGTCACTTACAACATCCTCCTTCGCTAAAGCTATGGCGGACAAGGGGATGTGACTCACTGGAGGCGCGGAGAAAGGCGGAGTAAGGCCAAATCCTGGGGGTAGGCGTGGTTGCTATCAAGGCAATGTTTTTCACCACAAGGAAAATGAGAACACTGAGATAGACTTGAATCTGAGGTAAACAACGTTTCCTGTAAAGGCGGTGAAAGCTAATTTAACACAGGGTATCACAGAGCGGCCACTTGAAGGCCGCACCACAGGGTTGCACAGGATAAAGAACGGTATGGGAGGATGGGTGTAAGGGAGTATGGGGGGAAGAACGGTATCGAAGTATCGAAGTACCTGCGTATCCAGATAACGGGGATGAAGGCATGGGAGCATGGGGGCTTGGGCGCATGGGAGAAAGGCGAAACACATCCGTTTGGTCCCGTCATTCCGGGCCGAGCGGCTTTGTCGCGGCGAAGCTGAAAGCAAAGACGAAAGGACCACTTGTCACGGCGCAGTCACGATTCCTGTGTGACGAAGACGGGGGCCCACAGAGATCACAGAAAAAATCGAGTATGTCCGGAACTCTGTGTAAACGGTCATTAATCTATCGATCGGAAACCTGTCCGCGAACCTGATGGCGAACTGTTTTCACTTTCCGGCTAGCAACCCTTCGGCCTGCATTTGTTTCTTCAGCGATAAAAACCTTTGAAACAGTACAGACTTCCCAGGAGGGCCACCGACAATGTCAGGTCCATGCTTGATATCGCCAGAAGCATGCCGTATTCGCCGGCGGCCTGGCCCGACAACCAGAAACCCAGCCAGATCATGGACAAGAGAAAGAAAAAGAACCCAATCCGGAAAAATTGCCACGGCTTGGGATCACGCAGGGCATCGATGCGGGCCAGGTTCTTTCGGCAGTTGGGAACGAACAGATACCGGGCTTTGAGGCCGCCGACGATAACGGCGATGGGAAATGGCAGTAAGTTCAGGGCAGCGCCCGGTCTCAAATCTTCAGCCTCTGCGAACAGAGTGTATCCCTTTAGAAACAGGATCACTCCGCCGGTTATCCAAGTGAGCAATGCCAGGGATTTGAGTGCCGTTGATGATGCAGTCATCGTGTGATTATAGCCGGAAATTCTTTCCAGGAACAGGAATCGCTTCCCCCTTCGCTAACAGCTATCGACCAGCTTCCGGCTTCGCTAACGCCTGCCGACCAGCTACGCCGTGACGAGTCGCCGTGACATGTCGACTTGGCAAGCAAGGTATCGCAGGGTAAGATTCAATATCCTGAATCAGTGCTGTCCGGTTAATTGGTTTGTCAAGCGACATAACTAGTTGTAATTAAAAAAGAAAGTGCTCATTTATGCTTGTCATCGACTTGAATTTCAAAACCGCATTTAGTTATGCTCCTGGAAACTCTCAGGAGGTATTAGCTTATGTACACAGGGCAACTCATATTTTCGCAGGTTATAGATCATCTTCCAATGCACATCTTCCGGCGATGCGTTCAACAGTATCGAGGCAATCATCATATCAGAAGCTTTTCTTGTTTGGATCAATTCCTGTGTATGGCCTTTGCCCAACTGACCTACAGAGAAAGTCTGAGAGATATCGAAGTCTGTTTGCGTGCCCAAAAAAGCAAACTCTATCATATGGGTATCAGGGGCAAAATATCACGAAGTACCCTGGCGGATGCCAACGAAAAGCGAGACTGGCGTATCTATGCCGACTTCGCCCAATCGCTTATACACATCGCCCGCAAACTATATCTGGACGACGAGTTCGGTGTCGAACTCGACCAGACCGTGTACGCCCTGGATTCCACCACCATCGACCTGTGCTTGTCGGTGTTTCCATGGGCCAGATTCCGCAAAGCCAAAGGCGCGATCAAACTCCATACTTTGTTGGATTTACGGGGCAATATACCTACCTTTATAAGCATCAGCGACGGCTTGTTGCACGACGTCAATGTCCTCGACGAATTGATCCCGGAGCCCGGAAGC
>Ga0209976_10000395_pt1 | contig 30019 bp, 7 predicted proteins | sample SumtaG_FD_182806 | JGI IMG/M metagenome (GOLD analysis project Ga0209976, IMG submission 182806) | Deep subsurface microbial communities from Indian Ocean to uncover new lineages of life (NeLLi) - Sumatra_00157 metaG (SPAdes) (version 2) | ecosystem: Environmental > Aquatic > Marine > Oceanic >...
ACCCAATAACCTTGATTTGTAAGAAGACCTGAGGCTGATAAAAACATACAAGGGGCACACCAAGCAAGATCCGGAAGAATAAAAGATCTTTCAAATACAAGGTATACTTCAGTTTTCTCTGGATCCTTATTTTCGACTATTAAGAAGTAACTCCAAAAACCGAGTAGACCAACTCCAAATACTATCTGGAGGATCGCAATTAAAATATCCATGATTGAATTCCTGTTTTTTTGCTATTGGAGATATTTTTGATTGATTAATAATAATATTTTTTGTTGCTCTATTTATATTTTTAAGATAAAAAGTTTCTATAAGATTTAAATCCAAAACTTTAATTATTAAATCTAGTAATTAAAATAATATATAAAAATCAAGTGAATCTAATATGGTTGATAAAGTAGTTCCTTTTTTAATTAATATGGGTGAAGTTATTCCAGCGCGAAGCCAAGCCTCTTTATTGAATGAGTTGACAATGGCTTTAATTAGATGTATCGATATTTATGGGAAGAGTCTTAAAAAATTGGGAAGAATTTCAAAAATATCAACAGGTTTTTGGCCTGTTCGCTTAATTCCATTATCTGATACTAGAGCATGCGTATGTAGTTATCTATATAATAAACAAGAGAAATTAAATGTGGGTAAATTCGCGCAAGTACCCCCTAGACCTGAAGCAGTTATCAAAGGAGCTGATCCCATAAGCTTTTTAAATTCATTGCAACAATACAAAAATAACTATTTGAGAAGAACCAAGAACTTTAAAAGGGGTATTGTAATTCAAGAAGCTTTATTCGATGCGGTTGAGGTTGGTTATTTTCAGAATTTTTTCCTTAATCAGTACAATTTAAGCTCACATACATCTCCATATTTTTTACTTGAAGGGGGTTCAATAGCTAAGAGTGTTAACCAAACGAAAATTGTTCCCGAAATTATGGACTTTGTATCTCAAAATGATGTTCATCTTCTCGATACTTATGCGGACGCAATCACGAAATTATGTGAAAGATGGATAGAAAAAGGTGGAAAAGACGCAGACAAAATTAGAGATACAAATGTTGATACTGGCGAAGAAGAAAAACAATTAGCTATTCTTAGTAAAGAATTACAAGCAGAGAAAGAAAGAACGATAGAAAAATCTCCAGAAGAACTAGTGAAAAGTGGTAAATATAAAATCAATGATAAAACTACAGAATTGAACAATAATCTTAATGCTATAAAAAGTAGTGTTGATAGTATGAGAAATGCTATTAATCAGAGAGACTTATTCTTAACGGAAGAAAGCTTAAAAGATATAGAACTGAAATATAAAGATCTAGGAAATTCTATAGCTCGTTATAAAAGCGAAATAGCTCAGTTAAAGAAAAATGTACAACGGGAAATCTCTGACCAAGAGAAAACAAAACAACAGAAAATTAGAGAATTGGAACGAAAAAAATCAGAAGTTGAAAAACAAATTGAAGTAAAGCATTCAGGATTAAGCAAAGACTTAACATCGGCCGAAGGCGTGGTAGCTCAAATTAAAACTGAAAAGCAATCATGTTTAGATAGTATTGAGAGTATAAAAGATAAAGAAATGACAAGTGTTCAAACCTTTTTTAAAAATTATTCTCTTGAAGTAAAAACTCAAAGTGTAACTGTTGGGATTCCGATTTATATCTTTTACTTTGTAAATCCAAATACAAATACTACAACCAAAAGAGCTCCTGTGTTACCAATTTTAATAGAAAAAGGGAAAATAGTTAGTACAAAAGTTAAGGCAAGCTTTAGGCAAAAATTAGAAGATCTAATGAATAAAGATAACGCTATGATTAGTTTGGTAGAAACTCAAGGGGATAAAAATAATCTAATGGAAATGAAAAATTTAGATTCTCGTTTAGAGGATGCCATTAATGATTTGAGAATCCGTAAGATTTTAAGCAAGACAGAATCTGCGAAAAAAATTAGAATGATAGCAGATTTAATTTGGGGGGGGGAATTTTCTTAAAACCTTTATTTCTAAAAATCATCTAATGCTGTAAAAGACGAATGGCAATCAGCATTTCAGTTAAGAAAAGAAGGATTAATGAAGATAGTACCTGTTTATGAAAAACAAAAGGATCTTCCATATTTATTGAAACCAATGTTAAATGTTAAGTTTAATAAGAATGATTTTGACGGATTTATCCAAAAGCTATATGAAGAGATTTTACGATAATATGGCTAAAATTTTAGATTAATTCTAATTGAAAAATTTATACAAATAATATACTAGGAAATAAGAGTTTTTCTTAAGCAATTATTTCAAATTCCACGATTAATCATAGCAATTGACATCCTCTTGTCAATAACTATGATGTGAAAAAAAAATTTCACATTTAAGATTTACTTTACATTAGTTTCTGAAATCAAGGAATTATGATAGAAAAATTTTAAGGTGTATGTTATTCATTAATCGCTTCGAAGAGATAGATACCACCTAATATTATTTGTAGGATTCCAATACCTATTGTGATATATCCAAAAATTTTCACATCCCTGTCATAATTTGGGAGAAAACTTGCCGTTGTTGCTATAATCTCCAGCGGTTTAAAACTTTTTTTCCACTCTTTATAAGCCCCCCAAAAAGAATAAAAGTTTTTTCCAATATTAATCGCAAAATCTATATACACATTATCGGGTATTTCTTCATCTACTGCCATTGTTTCTATCAAAGTTTCTCCTAATCCTGTAATCAAACCCTTTAAATACGTGATAATTGGATCTGATATTGATAAAGCGTCCACTGTTTCTACCCACTTCTGGGGGTTAAAAGCTTCTTCAGGATTAGGTTTTGCCTTCCGAATAAACTGAATTCCCGTTAAAACAGACATGATTCCTGCTCCTAAATAATACCAGGCGAGCTCATAAGCGTTCTTCTGTTGACCATATAATGGAACATCAGCGAGAAGTGTAATTGGGAGAAAGAATCCAGCGAGGTAAGTTGTAAAAGCAACTACAAGGGCCGAATATTTAATAATTGCTAATATAAAAACTGAAGAAGGGAGAATTAGAGAAAACGTTGTGATACCAACAGCCATAACCCATAATGTGGCTGAATCAGACATTCCTGAAAATAGTTCGGGAAGGCTAATCAAAAACTTCCCAAAGTTAAAAGCTTCTGAATTTGTTTCAGTAGCTGCTAAAGATATAATTCCTTCCTCAAACGTCTTGTTTAGTTGTTCAACTAGGAAATCATTGATCTCTGGGTTAAATCCCTCCGTAATCGGATTCATTCCTAATTCTTGAATAGAATCAGATTCATCGTCGGTATTAAATTCGAATCCTGGCGGCATAAATGTAACAGTTATATCAATTATTTTAGCTGATCCAATAGTAAACCAAGCACGTATATTTGGCACCTCTAGATCAAAAAATTCATAATATCCCATAGAGGTTGCATAACCCGTCTCAAATGAAACAGCTCCGAAATCAACGCCGACTTTATCAACCGTATAATACATAGAAGCCCCCGGAATTGCAAGTGTGATTGGTAGAAATATTAAAGCGATTGCACCAATGGCTATTGTTAAAAAAAGTAATGTTATTCCAAACATCATCCACGCGAAAATTAGTACTGCTGCTCTTATTATGAGCCATAGCAAGTCACCGAGAAACTCAAGTACAGCCATTAAGACCGCTCCTACAAATTCAATAATTTGTGCTAAAATAGCACCTATTGCCGCTACAATTGCGACAAATATGCTTACAACAAGCACCACAATAGCAACTATAGTCTGCACCAGCCATTGCAAGAACGTGCGAGGTTCCCTTCCTTGAGCAGAATCTTCGTAATTAAACAACCAAGGAACAAATCCTAATGCCGCACTGGGTAGATTCATCATCACTGCCACTGTACCATTTTCTTTAGTTGAAGCATAACTGTAATAGATTCCTGTCTCATTTGTTGTTTCGTTTAGAAGACACTCGAGTAGCATATTTAATACTTCCATGGCATCTGCAGAGGAAATATCGAATCTTACGAACACAAAATCAACATCGTCGCAAGCAGCTTCAGTTTCACCATCCCTTTCTATAGAAATGAATTCTGATTTTCCCTCTTCGTATAAGACGGTTGTATTTAGTTGTTTGTCTTGAACGTATTTGTTTAGCTTGGTCTCAGTAAATAATGAGGTTGGAATTACAATTACATTTGGTCCTTGTTTGAAAGGTGTTCCAGCTCCGGAATCCGTAACGTATAGTTGAAAGATATTCATACGTTCTTGTTTTTGATAATGTCCATTAAACTTTGTCCCGTTATCATATATTGCAATGGTATTTACTTTATCAAGTCCTAGTGTTCTGACTTTAACCTGCATAGTATTAGAATGTCTAAAGAAACCTCTTTGTGAGACCGTTAGATATTGTTCATGTCCAATACCCCCAATAGTATAATACGCATAAGTTGAAATGAGATTATCGTCCCAAGTTCCACCCATTTGCCAGAGTCCAAGTTTCAAGCGAAGAGTATTCCCTTGAGTACGTATATCATCATCAATATTTGCGTAATAATAGAAAGCATCGAAATATGATTTCCGATTATGATATGCATAATGCATTCCCCACCACCACCAAGAGAGCCGAACTACTCTATCAGCCGAAGCTCCTTTTCTTGGAGTACAGAATAAGTAATTAGATCCTCCAGATGTCAATCCAACAGTTATTTCTAGATTAGGACTTCCTTCCCAGAACCATAAGTTTCGGGTATGACCATAGATCGGATTAATCTCGATTATTATATCACGTAATGGGTCTCTATCAAATCTATCCCACACGCCGTCCCCATCGGTATCCACGCTCAAAGGATTGGTAGGTTCACTCCTGTCGTAAATTTCATATTTATCGGACCACCCATCCCCATCGGTATCCCATTTTGAGGGATCTGTAATCCATGCTTCTGAGTCTTCATATCCTGCTTGTATAAAAGTATCCGTTTCTATGAGAAATTCGTTCACATTGATGATTTCATCGTGAAATGTACTATCAATTTTTAACCTTAACCGATAAGTACCATAATATCCATTCGTCATGAAAGGAATAAGGTAAGAGAGGTCAATTGTTTGCTCAAATAAAAACATTTCATAATCGTAAAAATTTCTAGAAGTACTAAATAACAACACATCAGGAATTGTGCTATTCATGTCTTCCTTTAAGAGTTCTATAGTAATATTTCCAATTCCTTGAGGGATGCCACTAGACACTAATTTTAATTCGAGATTAGCATCGTACACTCGACCCAAATAAGGAATCTCTAGAGAATATTCATCATATTCTCCTATATAATCATGAATGTTATCACCAACATTATAATCAGGATCCCAAGAATATCCTAATGCGTCTATATAATTAAAGTATCCAAATTGAGTTATATCCATCGTAAAATAAACATTACTTGCTTCAGTAATATTAACATTGAAATTGTAGTCTCCATATTCTATACCATTTACAGAAATCTTCCATTTGTTGTATGCTAATCCAGAATATCCACCCGTAGTGGACTCGAAATCCATTTTTATATGATACCATGTATTATCAGCGATTGGACATATGGAATGATAACCATTATCATAATATTGAAGGATACCTGTTGAGATATTTAATATAACACTACTAGATTGTCCGGTATAATCTTGAAGTCTAAAAGCAGAGCTGTATGCAGAATTATTAGTTCTCCACCACCATTCAATGGTCCCATAAGATTGTGAGTCATCGAAATATTGAATCAATCTGGGAGTATCATTATTAGAATTATCGCATATTTCTAATACTCCCCTATGACCGTCATTTGTTATTAATTGATTCACATACATGTTTGAACTGCTTAGCAGCACGTCCCAATTCTCAGTTAAAATTGGGGATATATCATTAGGATTAATATTACCTCCCCCATAATCATATATATCTTGATATCCTATACCATCATGACTAGAATTATCCCAACTGTACCCAACTGCATCTAAATAAGAATAATAATTCGATTGTGAACCACCTGTAGAAAAACTAAATCTATCAGCTGAAGTTTGAAAGCTCTCAAATGCATAATCTCCATATTCTATTCCGTCTAAATAGACATAATAAAAACTTTCTGCTAAACCCTTGTAAGTAGGGGCTCCAGTACATCTAAATTGGATACTTATGTGATACCAAGTATTATCATTTATAATAGAACCTGTACAATCCACCCAAGAGCTACCAGTATAATATCGTAATTTATTATTATTTATTGATAAACGTAGTAAATTTGTCCCCCCATCAGCTAAGGACCATATAGTTGGAACAACGGAATCGTTAGTTCTTACCCAAAATTCAATATTCCCATAGTTTTGAGCCGTTGTAAAATTGTTATAAATATCAACTTGTCCAGCAGTATTATTATCAGATAATTCCAAAACATTTATATGGTCTTCTAATGAAGATATAATTTGAGTTAAACAATTACTATCACTATTATCAATTTCTACAAAATTAAGATTAGTTCCATTTGTCCCTACTTCTTCATCGTTGAAATCATAAGTTCCATAAAATATTCCATTTTCCATTATAGAATCAAAGTTATAAGAACCTGAATAAATACCTCGAAGTGAATCCATAGTGTTATTGACGTGAATTACATCCTCCCCGTTAACTAATAAACCCATTTCCACACCATCCATTATACCATCGTTATCATAATCATCATTATTAGGATCTAAATATTTTAGAACTTCTATATTAAATTCTTCAAGCAAGCATCCCGCAGAGGTATCATTGATCCTAATTTCATACTCACCTCTATAATCTAAAGAATTATTTTCTATCAATTCCCTAATATCAATAGCTTTTGAGAAGTACCTTTCTTTATTCGTAGATTCATTGAATAACAAAAGGTTATCATCAACTTTAGTAATCATAACATTCAAGTCAGGTACATCAGTGATACCATATTCACTATTAGTAGTTTCCTCACCGAATGCTAGCAAAAATACAATTTGAGCATTAGCTGCTCTTGAACAGTATTCATCAAACCTTAAAGAAATTGGATCAGATAAATCTTTTCTTTCATTTATTTCATATTTTGAAGATTTGAGTTCACTAGAATCTGATAGGAAATCATGATCAGAATCGTAATCTAACGGGTTAGTATAAAATCCCCACCCAAATACTTCTTCACCATCAGTCAATCCATCTTCATCGGTATCCTCGATGTCAATTGCAGTTCCGAGATTAAATTCGCGAAGGTCTGATAAACCATCATTATCAGCATCTATTACTGTAGGATAGGGATCGATATTATCCGTTAATCCATCAGTATCTGTGTCTGGATTGTGCGGATTTGCGCCTAAATCGTATTCATCACCATCTAAAAGACCATCGTCATCAGTATCATTATCAAGAGGATCTGACGTTACAAAAATAGTGCCAAAAAGTTCGGAAGTGATATTCCAACCAAAAACTTCAATCGAATCGAATAATAAGTCATCGTCAGTATCTCTATCATTAGGATCAGTTCCTGAAGGCCATTCACCAATACCAAAACTGTCATAACCGTCCCAGAGGCCATCTCCATCTGAATCAACATTATCAGGAAGGGTTCCAATAAAAGTTTCATAATCATCAATCAAATTATCTCCATCTGTATCTATATAATCTATACCAAGCATAAATTCCAGTCCAACCGCTTCTACCATCCATTCGTAATTATCTGGGACACCATTTGCATTATTATCTAGGATATTTTTAATCATGAATGTAGCAACATTACTTTTCCCACTAACTACGTCTGTAACAGTGACAGTTCCAAAAGCATTCATCATGTCAATGTTATTGCTAAAAGAAAAACTATTGCGAATTCCCGTGTTTCCACTATTACCATCAACAGTAGTAGTACCATATGTATAAGACCATTTAAATATCATGTTAGTAATATCAGTAAAATAATCAAACACGTGAGCCTTTAGTGTAATAAGACCCCCAGAAGGTCCACTATATACATAATTGGAAGTCAATACCATTGGTGGTAGATCTTCTACAAATAATGTTATATTGACCAAATCAAAATTACTATCTTGATCTTCAACTTTTAACATATAGACATGTATTCCATCCTCTAAAATTACAACTGGTTTCTTATTATTTCTTAGATTGAAAAGCTCTAAACCATAACTATCATACCATGTGTAGGTTAAGTATTGCTCATCAATGAAACTATCATAGATTTCTAGATCTATGACTACTGCATGCCCTTCAATTCCCTGGAAAGTAAATGGGCCGCGGATTTCAGGTGTTTGTTCTTCAATTATTACAGTTTTATTGGTTATATATGTTTGTCCATAGCAATCTACAACAAACAATGTCAAATTGTAGATCCCTGACGTACTCCAAGAATGAACGGGATTTTGAATCTGTGAATATGTACCATCCCCGAATGACCATTCAAATCGATAATCCGTCTCATCTAATTCCTCATTTCCAAAAATCGTAATATCTGAAATCAATTGAATTGGTTGGTCTTCATTAATTACATTAGGAAAATCACCAATTATAGCGAATGGTGCAACAGGATCAATTGTTATCAAATCACCTGTTATGGTTTGGAGTCCTCCATCATCAGCGATTACCTTGATCAAGTATTCTCCCTCATTATCAAAAGTTAAATTACCTTCAAAAATGGACCCATATTGGCTTAATAGGTCTTCGTTTAAGGATAAACCTTGTATATTTATCTCATCATTGGTACCATTATTGTAAGTTACTGTACATTTAAACAGTTCAGCAACCGGTTCAAGTTCCGCACAACTACGAACTGATACCCAATCAATTCTGATATCACTTGGATCATCTAGATTATACCAACCCCTCATTCTTAGTGTTCTACCAGATTGTCCCAATGTCTCATCATTTGAAGAAATATAGGCCCCAAAATGAGTTCCGGGACCTGGAAAAGCTGTATGAGCCATAAACCTTGCAGGTCTTGGTCCATTCGATAGATTAAATTTTTCAGAATGAAATACATCATTCTCGTAATATGGAGCCCACGTGTCACTAATCCATTTCATTTCACCTGTAAACCATTCATCTTCAGTAGGAACGAACGTTGTTTCATTTAGTGACATCTTAATACCAAATGTTGCTCCATGTATTACGTATCCGAGATGAAATCCAAAATCAGCAGTTTGATACCATTCAGCTGGAGCATCGCTAAATATTCGCACTTCACCTCCAGATACGGTAACACTACTATAACCGCCAATATCGGTGTTCCATAAGCTTGTATCAAGGCTAGTCCCTTCAAAATCGTCAAAAAACATAAAAACATTGGTACCATTGCTCTCTGAAATTGCTAATGGATTACCATAGTCCATGTATAATTTTGATGTACCGGAGTTTGGAACTTTCACCCAAATAATCGAAGTACTGGTATTATCCCAATTTTCGATCCAATAATTAAGTGAATTATTATTTATGTCAAAAAACCTAATATCACCCCCATCAGGTTTCACTCCTGAGTAAATAAAATTAGAAGTATTTAATTGAATTTTAATTGGATAATCATTTTCTGGAGTAGAAGGATTTAATTGAATTTTAAATGGATAATCATTTTCTGGGTTAGTGGTATTTAATTGAATTTTAATTGGGTAATCATTTTCTGGAGTAGTGGGATTTTGATGAAAATCAGAAACTAGGGCAAACATAGTTATATTATGCATTTCTGAGGTTTTCACAGGAATCATCGGTATTACAAGGGGTGAGAGATTATAAAATTCAAAACCTTTACTAGTGTCAAAACTTATTTCTAGATGATCATTACCACCATCATCATCGGTAACATTAGTATAAACATTGTGAATAACTTCTAAACAATCTAATATTAAAAGATCTCCTAGTAATAAATCAGCTTCTAATAAACTCAAAAGAGTATCTAGATCATATAACGGGTCAATAGAAAAATCCAAATCTAATTTTACTGGAAATGAGTTATCATTATAAAATTCAGATGCAATTGTTTCACTAAATGATATATTCGCATAATTTTTCCCTCCTTGTTCAAAAACATCAACAAAGTAGTCTATACCATTTAAATTATAAATGTATGAACCAGGAATAGCAGTTGTACAATTTAATAGTAATAACGAATATGATTCATACAGTAAATCTAGACTAATATCATCCTCAGATGGATCCCATACATTAGTAAATAAAGTAATTGGATACTTGAAATTATAGCTACTATTATCATAAAAATATTGATTAAGAGCGACTTCCCAAGAGCCGTTAGAACCCCCAAAAAATTTCCCAGATGATAGAACAAGTTCTTCCCCATTAGAAAATTCTAGTATTAAATCATATTTAATCCATGTAAAATCAGGAATTGGTGTTGAAGAATTTACAACATAAGTCCAGTTCTTTAAAAGAGACAGAGATATCAATTCTTTAGTAGTGTATATGAAATTACCATCTGCATATGCAAAATTAATAAGATATTCTCTTTCGGGGGTACCATTAGCAATCAAGCTAACGCTAAAATTTAAGTCAACTTCTATTTCAGATCTCGTTATTATTAATGAGCTATTTGCTACAATCCCAACATCCCAAATACTTACAGAAGGATCAGAATTTAACACATTAATACTTCTGGTATCATATCCACTTAAGCCTTCTTGATCTTTTGCAACTATACAAACATTACCATTATAATCGTCTGTATAAATATTAGTTGATTTCCATCCACCTAACTCAAATCCAGTTAAATCTTCTGGATCTACTATAGATCCATCAAACTCATAATTCCACCAATACTCAAGACTAGGCATATCATTTGAATCGTCTAGTGTATCTATATTAAATCCTACTGTTTCTCCCTCATATATCGAAATGAGCCCCGGAATTGTGAAATTAACATCAGGAGCTCTATTATTTATTGAAATAAATCGAGTAGTTGAACCCATTTGACCATTATTATCTTTTACTGTTAGGGTTACTCGATAAAGGCCCGAATCTGAATATTGATGATACACATATTTACCATAAGCAGTCGTCCCATCCCCAAATTGCCAGTAATATCTTAAAGAATCGATATCACTTTCAGTATCGGTACTATTTGCCGCATTTAGAAGGAATACTGATTTATCAGGATAATTGGTTGCGGGCCATCTGTTGTCTCCTACATAATAATATGGATCCCATGAATATCCAATAGCATCTATAAAACTAGTTCCTACAGCACTTATACTCGATTGTATTAGAATTTTATTGATCCCTAAAACATCTTGATTATCAATTTCATATACTTTCGATTGAATGTCATTTATAATTACTCTAAATTGTTGACTCTGGAGATTGTAATAATCCCCACTAGAATTATCAATACAAAAATCAATTCTGACATGAAACCATGTATTATTATTTGGACTATCAATTGCTAAATTGGAATAAAACGGTTGAAGGGTGTAATATTCATTAGAAGTAGTATATTTCCAATCATTTTCATCCATTAAAAATTGAAAAGCTATATCAGAATCGTCCCATAATGATATTGACCATGATTTTGAATAACTAGTATTAGTTTTGACCCAAAACTCAACTGTGCCAAAGTCCTGATCGGCAAAGACATCTTCCATTGAAACTGCATTTTGATCAAAACTATCTTGAAGTTTCACAACTTTATCATGAATTCCACCTTCTTCGATTATTTCAATCCTTGTGGAGGTAGAATCGAACCACTGATAAGGATCAATATAAGTAACATCCCAACCATCTGGGGTAGAATCAATGATGGCATCTCGCCAACCATAAGTAGCAATATATTCTGTCATTGTAAGTCCGTAGTCATATTCCAACCCGAAACCGATTCTAGCTTGAGGGGGACTATTTACAATGGTAATATTCTTAATAACTTGACTTAAGGCATTTTGATCATCAATAGCAGTAACAGTTACAGGATAGACTCCCGCATTACTCCAAGAATGAGTTGTTGAGCTCTCATTAGTAGAAACTTGATTCTCAACACCATCTGCAAAATCATATATATAAGTTAATACACCAGGTACCATATCCACTTCAGAATCAACTAAATCGATAATGGAGATATTCACAATTTCATCCTCTCCCGCTATATTATTAACGTTACTAAATGAAAAATTGAATTCAGGAGCAAAATTTTCAACAATAAGGTTTAACGTTTGATTAGTCATCTCCATTGAAAAGTCAAAAGTAATAAGCATTACTAGATAGGATCCTTCTATGGCATATTCATGAGAAATTTGACTTACATTAGTAACAATTTCGGTAAATCCATCACCAAAATTTATATAGCTTTCTTGGAAGCCCCCAGAGATGCTCCAACTGAATTCTACACTTTCACCTACATCTACAGGATTTTGATTAGATATAAATGTATCAATATTAGGAGCAGCCCATACAGTTGGGCAATTTATAAAAAGTGAAGAAAGGATAATAAATACAATTGAGAATACTATAAAATATTTTTTCCCACTCTTTATCAATTCAGTATTTTTCATCTAATTCCCTCCCCTTTTTTCTTTGTCTTTTAACAAAATATATTGAAGCTGCAACTACAACCAGCACTCCGAAAACTATTAAAACTATTATTAATATAGGTAATAAATCCGGTGACCATGGTGGTTGGACTTGTGTTTTTATTGCTACTTCAATTTCAATAGATTCAGAGCTAAAATTTCCATAATTATTAATGGCAGCAACTTGATAATAATACGAACCATTTTCACTTACATTAATTTGATACCTATACTCAGGCCAAACGAAATCTGGTACATAAGTGTCTAGCACATTGATATCACTACCTGATTCATTCATTGGGGTTGAAGAATTATATAATATATAATAATTTGCGAATTTCGATTGTGTCCAACTCAAGAAAAAGGTACCATCTTCATCAGCAGTCTCAGTATCTATTTCTTTTGATAATGTGAATGGAGAAGGTTGTTTTTGAACATTAACACTCACACAATTTGACAGACTTTGCCCTACTTCATTAGAAGAAACAACCACAAAGTAATAAATTCCGTCAACTAACTCTTCACCTGCTAAACAGGAGTTATTAGTCAAACCTTCTTGAATTAAATTACCTTTATTGTTAATATCACTAATAAAAACGTTATTAACATACACGGAATAATTGAGTGCCCCAGACGAATTCGACCACGATAATGTAATTGTTCCATCAATATTTATTAGAGGAAAAGGTTGGTTTAAAACAAAACCTCCTGGGGGAAATTGTACAACAACTCTAATTGAATTAGAACTCGCATTTCCATATCTGTTAAACGATAATACTTTATAATAATAAATTCCTCTAGTTAGATTTGAAATTAAATAGGTACGGTTCGTATTTCCTGAAACAATTTCCTCAATACTACCGTTAATATTAGTTATTTCTTTATCAGATTGATACAGAGAATAATTATCAGCAGCCAAAGATTCTGTCCAAAACAAATTAAAAGCCCCATCTGTATCATAAGGAGAAGCATCCGTTGATAAAACAAAATCACTTGGGGAGGGGATTATTTTTAGCAAGAAAATGTCGTTATCACTATCTAGCATCATCGTTTTTCCTGTAAAATATTGGTAATTTGAGGAATCAATAAATATCGCAAGTCCTACATCCTGAATACCGTTACTATATGTTTTTTGCCATTGATAACCACCAGAATTATTGAATTTAACAATGCAAGCACGTGTTTTATCAACATTTTCGATTGATCCTAATATATATATATTTTCTCCTGAATCAAGAGCGATATCATATCCAAAATTATTCTCATCTCCCCCCCATAGGGTGCTCCATTGGATGTTAAGATTAGTAAGATTGAATTTAGTTAGAATGATATTATTGCCTGCTGAACCTTGTGGATCTCTATTTCCAACTACATATATACTGTCTGAACCAACAAACAATGAGGATGTATCACTCCAATTTTCATCCCCCCATGTCTCATTATCTAATAAGTTTCCATTACTATCATATTTAGCTAAAAATAAATCACGAAGTACAGCCCCATAACTTTCACTATATCCAGTTACATAAATATTTCCTGAAAAATCAACATCTACATCATAAGCTCCATCACTTTTGCTTCCTCCTTCTCCCCACGTTTTATTCCACACTAAGACCCCAGAGTCATCAAACTTTAAAACTACAGCGTCCCCATATGAACCCAAATTTTCCTTAGTAAATCCAACAACATAAATATAACTCGAATTCACTACAATTCCATGTCCTGTGTCTTTTTTATCCCCACCCCATGTTTGTGACCAAAGTAGTAACCCATTATTATCATATTTTAATAAACTAATATCATAACTACCATTAACTCCAAAACTCTTCGTCCAACCTGCTACATAAATATTATTAGAGGCGTCAACATCAATAGATAAACCAGCATCATCAGAAGAACCTCCCCATGTTTTATTCCATTCAATATCACCAGCATTATTATATTTTATAAGAATAGTGTCAAATGCATTTTTTGAAGAAACCTTTATCTTACCTGTAACAAAAACGTTTCCAAATGAATCTAAAACGAGATCTTTACCATCATCTGCACCATTATTGATAAAAACAGAATCATTCCAAACGAAATCAGATAAGGATATAGGTCTTCTAACGATGCTTAATTCAGACTGATTGATAGTTACTCCTGAGTCATTACTATAAACTTGAATTAACATAACGACAATAAATCCTAGTAATACTATCAATTTTGTTTTCTTTGTAGTTTTCCTCATGTTGGTTTTACCCTACAATTATTGTATAAATAGTGTGAATTTCTTAGATAGATATCTTGAATCCAATATATATAAATGTTTTCATCATTATTAAATCTAAATCTCCATTTTTTATTTAGATTGTATTAGTAAATCCATTTAAAACAAGCGGAGTTTTCTGTAAACTTATTTAATTAATCTATCTAGCATTAATAATAATTACTTCATGGTATCATTTTGTTTATTTCACTTAAAATTTTGAATTATGTTATGAAGAACAAAATTATTATATAGATTATTACCTCTTTGTAAATTAAACATTTTTTTGTTATCATTAGATTATTGGTGAAACCCATTTGAAGAAATTTAAAAAGAAATTAATTGTTTTAAATGCTCTATTTTTAATTTGCTTTAGTAGTTTTATACTATTTGCCGATACCAATACTCCTAATAAGTTAATTAAAAATGATCCCCTTGAAAATCCTTCCCCGAAACTTAGCAATCAAATAATAAATATAACTTCACCTGAAAATAAAACATATACCACATCGATGGGTGGGTATTATCCTGCTACATATGGATTTGAGTGCGATGCGAACAATGATTTCCCAAAAGGATGGTACGAAAATTCTGGTACTAATGGATATGCGAAAGTTATCGATGGAATTGGTGGACATAATAAAGTTTTAGAGTGCTATAGTAGTTCTTTAGAAGATTCTCGAGTCAATTCGAAGATCTTTTTTGATCCTCAGGAACAAGGCTCAATCGAATTCTGGTGGTATAAATCTTCAAGTTATACTTCAGCAGCAATTGTAGATTTCTTGGGGGAAAATGGGGCCGTCCGTATCTCAATTAGGGTAGATCATACTAATGATAAAGTTGAGTATCAACCTAGTGGTGGTTATTTGGATACGGGATATTCTGATTATACTGATAATAAATGGATGTATTTCCGTATAGATTTTAATTGTTCTTCCGATACATACAGTCTTTGGATAGATCATGTATTATATCTTGATAATATTGAATTTATAGATTCAAAAGATGAAACTGGTGGTGTTAATCAAATGCGGTTTGATAGTTATAATGAAGCAAACGCAGTTTTATATTATGTTGACGCAATAAGTTTTTCTTGGGATCCAAATTATGATATTTGGAATAATTTGAATGAAGGATTATTACTTAGTTTTCAAAATTCAACAGTGCTAGATTGGATAGGCTATTCATTGGATGGTCAACCGAATAAAACTATTTTTGGCAATACTACAATTCCAATACCCGAAGAAGGAATTCATTCTATTCAAGTATATGGGAATGATACCCTAGCAGTCTCTCATGATTCTGATATTAGATATTTTACAATTGATTTTGAAATAGAGATTATCACCCCTGAAGATAAAATGTATGAAGAACCGATGAGTGGATACTATCCAGGATCCTTTGGGTTTGAAAATACAAAAAATGGAAGTATACCTGAAGATTGGGTTTTTGCTAGTACTGATCCAGGTGAATCATTCGTTATTGATGAAGTTGATGGACATAATAATGTAGTCAAATTAAAGCATGGGGGAACTTTAGGAACATATACTTGGTTATCGGCTCCTTCCTTTAATGCAAGTCAGGTATCGGTTGGTACCGTTGAATGGTGGATGTATTATGAAGATAACGGACAAAACCATGGTTCTGCTGTATCTATTAATAGGTTATGGCCTTGGTTAATGTTAACAGCTGTTGGTTTGAGGGGTAATGGGAGTATTATGTATTATAATGGAGGTATACAATCATTCTATGGATCATATGGCTTAGATACATGGTATCATTTTAAGCTTGATCTTGATTGTTCCACAGATAAATATAATATAACTGTAGATGGTACACCTATTCTTTTTAATATAGATTTTAATAATGACCTAGATTATTTTGATGAGTTACATATTGCCTCTGATCAATATTCAAATTGCTCCGTTTATTACGATGCATTTGGTTATTCATGGGATCCAGGCTATACAATTGGAGACAACTTTAACGAAGGATTATTGTTAAGCTTTACTAATGAAACTGCCCTTGATTGGATTGGTTATTCATTAGATGGTACTCCTGTTAAAACAGTTTTAGGAAATGCTACGATTCCAATGCCCAGTGGTGGAGAACATATAATTAAAGTATTAGGGAATGATTCTATTGGGACATTGCATCAATCACCCCTTCGCGGTTTTTCCCTTTATCATATTGATATTATCACTCCTGAAAATAAAACCTATTATGAGTCAATGGAGGGATATTATCCTGCCACTTATGGGTTTGAAAATGATAATCCGGGTGACTCACCAGATGAATGGACGAAAGTTGATACTGGTACAGGTTACATAGAGGTCTATCCTTCTATTGGTGGACATAATAGAACTGTTATAATAAGTGATCAAGATAGTAATCAATATCACCTTACTCGAACGTTAGATCAAGATCAAGAATTTGGAGTAATAGAATATTGGTTATACATGTCTGATGTAACTCAGATTAACCTTTTCCAACATAGAAATAGCTCCTTTATTACTATGATGAATTACAGAGTGGAAAGCAATAAATGGCAATATCGTACTTCTGGATGGAACGACATGAAGCAATCCAATGGTGTAGATGATATGCCTACTCCTTCTATAAATACCTGGTATCATGTAAGAATAGATTTTGAGTGTGGATCTGGAGGGTATCTTGGATTAAATCCAGATAGTTATCGAGTGATAATCGATGGTATAAGCTCTCAGGAACTCCCATTTGAAAATAATGGAACAAAACTTCATGATATAAATTGCAGAACTGATGGGAGTGATAATGGATATAGTTACTATGTTGATGCTTTTGGTTTTTCTTGGGATCCAGACTATAACATTGGAGCTAATTTGAATGAGGGATTATTACTCAGTTTTGAAAACTCAACAGCTCTTAAATGGGTAGGATATTCAATAGATGATCAAGCTACAAAAACTATTTTGGGAAATACCACTCTTCGAATACATGATGGAGATCATTCAATTCAAGTATTTGGGAAGGATACATCTGGTATTAATTATGAATCAGATATCCATCAATTTTCGATTTATCATATAAATATAACGACTCCTGAAAATAAAACATATTATGAACCGATGAGTGGGTATTATCCTGCGACTTATGGATTCGAGAATGTTGAAGACGGAGCTTTACCAACAGATTGGGCATTTAATTGGGATGGAACCAGTTATGTAGAAGTTGATGACACAAAAGATGGACATAATAAAGTTCTACATGTAAGGAAGATTGATGACGGAGCACAATATTCCGGAGGGACGAAAATTTTTGAGAACAACGCAACTGCAGGTACTGTAGAATTTTGGTTATATAAAGATACAAATAGCCTTACTGATGCTACTAAATTAGATGTAAAAGGAGCTGGTGGAAATGTACGGCTTCTCATTGAAAACCAAGATCTATATCGAGGAGACTACGGTTCACGAGTATTACTTGCTGCTGATGTTGTTATGATTAATACATGGTATCATATTCGAATTGATTTTAATTTATCGCAAGGAGGATGGCAAGTTCAGCTTGATAATACTTGGTATGGATCGGGATACTCAATTCCTTTTACAGGCACTCCAACGGAATTCTGGGGATTTGGAATTGGCTCTCATTGGTCTGGATGCAATAATAACTATGGCTCTTGGCTTGATGCTCTGGGATATTCTTGGGATTCAAATTATAATATTGGAGATAATTTGAATGAAGGACTACTACTAAGTTTTGAAAATTCAACAACTCTAGACTGGAGGGGATATTCTTTAGATGGTCAATCAAATATAACAATTAATGGAAATACAACTCTTCGAATACCTAGTGATGGAGATCATACAATTCAACTATTTGGGAACGATACATCTGGAACCAGTGATAAATCAGAAATCCGTCAATTTTCAGTTTATCATATAAATGTAACGACTCCTGAAAATAAAACATATTATGAACCGATGAGTGGATATTATCCTGCGACTTATGGGTTCGAAAATGATACATCTGGAGAACAAGCACGTGATTGGTGGACAGCAAATGAAGCAAATTGCGATTCCCAAATCATTGATTATTTTAATGGACACAATGATGTATATGAATTATCAGACAATAATCCCTCGAATAAAGCAGACGTAACTAATTCTTTTGGTAATAAAACCCACGGAACCATTGAAGTATGGTTTCTTCATAATGCTACTAGTTATTACAGTGGTATATATATAGCATATGGGGCTCCTTTTGTAAGTGTGATTTCAATTCAGATAATCCCTGGAGATATTTTGTGGTTATTTAATGGTACTAATCCTACTCCAGTTAAATTCCCTGAGTTTGGAACCATACAAGCAGGTACTTGGTATCATCTAAGAGTTGATTTTAGAATAGCAGGGGCACCATATTATATGGGATTATCAGAAGATTCATATATAGTTTCTGTAGATGGGATAAAAGCAAATGAGGAATTAACACTTACAAACACAGGATATCCCATAAATGAATTAAATTTTCATACTGGATGGTCTTCAGCTGGACTTGATCAATTATTTTATTTTGATGCAGTTGGGTATTCATGGGATCCCAATAATGAATTAGGGGATAATATGAATGAAGGATTATTAACTAGTTTTGAAAATTCAACAGCTCTTGATTGGACAGGCTATTCATTGGATCATCAATCTACAAAAACAATTATGGGAAATGCCAGTATTCCTATGCTTGAAATTGGATTACATACTATTCAATTATTTGGCAATGATTCAACTGGAACGATATATAACTCTGATTTAAGATATTTTACAGTTGATTCACCTTTTAAAATTATTACTCCTGAAAATAACACATATTATGAACCGATGAGTGGGTATTATCCTGCGACTTATGGATTTGAAAATGACGAAAATGATGTTTTACCAGCAGGTTGGGTTAATAATTCGTTAGGAGGTTCCTCTGAAATACTTGTAAAAGATGAAAAAGCAGGACATAATAAAGTATTACATTTTAATGATCCATCTAGTGTTGTAGGTACATACGCTCAAGCGTATACAATTCTTGACACTCCTCAAACGAATGGATCGATTGAATATTTTGTTTTTAAAGAATCCGGGAATGGAGGTTTTCAAATTGATTTAAGAAATTCTACAGGTGATTATGCAATAATAATTGGAATTGATTATTTAAATGACGGTAAATTCATGTGTCGCACATCTCCCTCAATAGTTGTTGAGTTTGGTTCGGGGAAATATTCGGATAACATTTGGTTTCACATAAGAATAGATTTTGATTTAAATACTAAAAAGTTTGATATCTATCTTGATGGTGTCAAGGAAATTGATCAAGCAGATATTATTCAAGACGTGTCTTCTCTATTCGATGTTTGGTATCATCACACAGGGGCATCCTTATCAAGTAGCTGGTATATAGATGCCTTGGGTTTTTCTTGGAGCACTGATTACAATATTGGAGATAATTTACAGGAAGGATTATTACTTAGTTTTAAAAATTATATAGCTGCTAATTGGACAGGTTATTCATTGGACAGTCAACCCACCAAAACAATATTAGGTAATACTACAATACCACTACCAGGTAATAAGCAGCACACAATTCAAGTTTACGGGACTAATTCGACAGGAACAAATTATCAATCTGAGGTCAGATATTTTTCAGTTGACACCAATATTACTATTGATCTTAACGTTTTTACTCCTGAAAATAAAACATATTCAGATCCTATGGGTGGTTATTACCCCGCAACTTATGGATTTGAAGACGATAAAGGGAAAACCGATACTTCAATTAGTTTTGTTGATGGAATTGAATCAGATTCAAATGTAGTTAATGTCTCTGAAGAATTGGATGGTCACAAGGATTTTCTAGATTATCAAGATGATAATTATTTTTATAATAACTTTTCTTCACAAACAACAGGATATATTGATTTTTGGTTTAGAACTGAGACATCAGATTCTTTGCCAGGTGATCAGTTATGGATCTCTGTAAAAGATTCTACCCAAGATGCCATTACTTTACAATTTTTTAATGGTGAAATTAGGAGTCATGAAGACGGTACCTGGTCTCCTAGTCCAGGTTGGTATTTTTATTCCGCAGATACATGGTATCATATAAAAATATTATTCAATTGTTCTTCTGAAACCTATAGCGTTTGGATTAATAACGTACTTATAAGAAGTGAAAAAGATTTTGTATCTTCTTCGATATATGATTACAGTGCAGGAGTAGAAGAATTAAGATTTGATAGCTATTCTTCCCCAGTGAGAAGATATTTTGATGCTATAGGATATTCATGGGATTCTAGTTACAATGTTAATGATAATTTAAATGAAGGTTTATTGCTTAGCTATGGAAATTATACCAATCTTGAGTGGCAAGGTTATTCATTGGATGGTCAACCAACTAAAACAATTTTAGGGAATTCTACTATTCCGATGCCAGGAAATGGAAATCATTCAATTCAAGTATTTGCCAATGATTCTTTCGGATTTAATTATCTATCTGATATAAGATATTTCACAGTTAACATTACAATTACAATCGATACTAGTAATCCTGTTATAATATTCAACTCACCGCATTTCAATGACCTTTTCGGGAGTTCTACACCTTCCTTTAATCTAACAATTATTGAAACGAATCTGAAATCTATTTGGTATACATTAGATGGAGGTCTTATAAATACAACTATTTTAGGGCAAATTGGTGTGATAGATCAAGCAATATGGAATAATGTCTCCAATGGGACAATTATTATTAGGTTTTATGCAAACGATGAGGTAGGTAATATAGGGTTTGCTGAAGTAAATGTAAGAAAAGATATTTTAGCACCAAGTATTACAATAAATACTCCCTCTGAGAATGGTGTATTTCAAGAAATAGCTCCAAATTTTGATTTGTCTATTTCTGATGGAAATCTAGATTCAATATGGTATACTTTAGATAGTGGTTTGACAAATATTATATCCTCGTTACCTACGGGAACAATCGATCAAACTGTTTGGGAGAGTTATTCAAACGGAACGGTTACTATTAAATTTTATGCTAATGATACAATAGGAAACATCGAATCTGAAGAAGCAACAATTCAAAAGGATATACTTGAACCAGTAATTACGATAATTAATCCAGAAGAAGGTGATAACTTTGGGGCAAGTGCACCCTTCTTTTCTTTAGATATTTTCGATGGGAATTTGGATTTAGGTAAAATATGGTATACAATAGATGATAGCATATTTAAATTTCCCTGTAACCTATCAGGACAAATTAGTCTACAATTATGGAATGCTTTACCGTCGGGTTTTTATACATTGACTTTTTATGCTAGTGATATAGTTGGAAATGAAGGATTTTCTCGAGTTACTATCGTTAAGAGAGGAACACAAGCAATCTATGGATTTAATAACCTAATTTTATCTCTAATGTTAATCTTGGGTGTAATTAGTATTATTTGGCAAATTAGAAAAAAGATAAAATAATGGTTTTATCTTTAGTTATCATCTTTTCTGATTTAAAAAAAATGAAATAAGAGAGTAATATAAATACTAGGCAATTATATAGCTAATATAAAAAGTTTATCCGAAATACATATAAGGTCATAATTAAAAAAGATTAGAGATAAAAGCTAAAAAAACTTATAAAATTCACTAATTAAATCAAGAATATTATTTGAAGGTTGATGTGTATGAGAACAATTGAATTGCGGAACTATAATTTAATAAGATTAATTTTTGCTTTCTTAATTTTAATTACTCTTTTCTCAACAGTTTTTCCATATTATTCTAAAACTTATGTATTTCCACCCCCACCTGCAATCCCTTTGTATTCATCAACAAATTACTTTTGGGGGTATATCGAATTGGTTTATGGAGGATGGATAGGACTAATACTCGTTATTGCATCTGTCGTTTTATTAAGTCCTGAGAGGAAAAAGAAAGCCTTTATAGTGGGAAGTTTAGGGTGTGCATTAATTGGATTTAATTTAGTAATTAGAACTTTCTTTCAATCAATTTCAATCCAACCAGGTTTTTATATTGTTTTTATCTTTTGGATTGCTTTATGTGTTGTAAATGGGTATACCTTTCTAGGAGTAGAAGTGGAAGTAATATTAAAACGAGATAAACCAACAAAGGGAATCCTCCTAAGGATTAAACAAACAATTAAATCAAAACCAGTAGAAACAAGGGAAGAAGAAAAAGAAGAAGATTCAAAAACATATTGGAGTAAAAGAGAAGGGATAATAAATCAAACGATCACATTTATCAAGGAAAAGCAATCAAAGCTAGATGAACTACCATTTTTCAAGATTACTTCAGAAACAGGAATAAAACAAAAAGACCTTAGTTCGGTTGTGAAGGACATGATCGCTAGTAATGAAATTAATGCAGTAGTAAGAGATTTTGTAATTATTTTCATGAAAGTTTCAGAAGAAAAAGAAGAAGAACTGCTAAATATGAAGGAAGCCATTGAAGAGAAAATAGCAGAAATTGAAAATATAATTAAAGAAAATAGAATTGATAAAGCTATTAAAGATTTAGTAGAAATAATAGAAATGGCAGAAAAATATGATTATAAAGATCTTGTTGACGATGCGAAGCAAAAATTGAATCAATGTAAAGAACTTGAAATAGAAAAGAAAAAGGAGGAGGAACTACAGAGAATTGAAGAGGAACTTAAGACTAATCTGTCTAAGATTGATGGATTTATTGAAAAAAACAAAGTACAAGATGCTTTAGAGAATTTAGTAGAACTTGAAGAAATTGCGAAAGAACAAGATTTTAAAGAGTTAGTAAAATCCATTGAAGACAAAATTAATAAATGTAAAGATTTACAGCTTAAAATTATCAGTAAAATTCGAAATACTATTTTAAATTATTCAACCAAATTAGCACGATTGGAACTACTTGATATAATTGATAAGGTTGATATTCAAGATGAAATTCTAATTGAGAAAACTATTCATGAAATGATTAAAAATAAGGAGATTAACGCAGAATATTTTTCAAGTTCAAAATCAGTAGCATTTTTTCAAGAGGATAAACAACAAGATAAACAAGGTAAAAAAGCAGTACCCGTATCGAAGAAGAAGCAGGTAAAAAAATTGAGGGTTTTTCTTAGCTATTCTACTCTCGATGTTGACTATTTTAAAATAGCTGATATTGTCAAAAGTCTAGAAGAATATCCTGAAATTAAAAAAGCCTCGTATTGGCAAGCAGATAGCAAGCAAAATATAGTAGAATTCATGGAGAATACACTTAAAAATACTGATGTATTCGTTCTTTTTTGCTCTAAAAATTCAGTTAAATCTAATGCCGTTAAAGATGAATGGCAAGCTGCATTTCAATTGAGAAAAAAAGGAGCATTGAAGATTGTCCCCGTCTATTATGACGAAGATGATATTCCCGTGTTATTACTGCAATTATTAAACGTTAAATTTGAGAAAGATAATTTTGATGGATTTATAGGAAACTTATATGAAGAAATTCTTAGATAAAAAGCGGTTCGTATATTTTCTTATAGTAAAAAACTCAGACTTTAAAATTTAGGGTTTTTTAAAAAGCCAAATTATTATATACCAAATTGACATTCATTTAAATCATACATATTGTAAATTTATATATGTAAATTAGAAATAATTAGGTGAAACCAATTTGAATCTACGTAAAAATAAGTTAATAATTTTAAGTATAATTTTTCTATTTTGTCTGACCATGTTTATTAATATTGACTATAATCTATTTTCAACTGATATCCAAGAAGAAACTCAATTAAAATTAAGTGCTCCTAATTTCAATCTTCTTCATCAGTATGATTTTGAAGCTGAAACTCTAGGTCAAGATCCTTCTGGGGTGACATTAGTTGTTAATGAACCTTCAGGGTGTACTGCAAACATTGAAACCTTAGGAGATGGGCAGCAAAACCATGTAGCATTATATAAATCAGGATCAGTAGGACGAGTTATGCTTCGGGATAATATTTCTTATTATGGGGATAATCATGAGGAAGGTGAATTACACTTCAAGTTTTATCACGATACAAGTTTATTTGGTATTTGGCTTATCGATTCAGGAGGGATTTTGTTTCGTATAGATTTTTGGAGCGGAAATGTAGGACAATGGGCAATTTCTAATATTATTACTTCCTATACATCTAACCAATGGACTAATATAACTATTTATTATAATATATCAAGAGGATGGATGTTTGATATAGATAGTGTTAGATATGGAGGAGATTATACTTACGGGTTCGAACATGGTAGTCCTAGTGGGATTACGCATATAGAATGGGTCTCTGCAGTTAGTGCTGGAGGTAACGGTTATTTCCGTGTTGACGATATCGCATTTTATTATGAAACTGCATCTCTCATAAATATTGTGACCCCCGAAAATAAAACATATTTTGAACCGATGAGTGGGTATTATCCTGCGACTTATGGGTTCGAGAATGTTGAAGACGGAGCTTTACCAACAGATTGGTCATTTAATTGGGATGGAACTAGTTATGTGGAAGTTGATGACACAAAAGATGGACACAATAAAGTTCTACATGTAAGGAAGATTGATGATGGGACACAATATTCCGGGGGGACGAAAATTTTTGAGAACAACGCAACTGCAGGTACTGTAGAATTTTGGCTATATAAAGATACAAATGGCGGCACTGATGCGACTAAAATAGATGTTAAAGGAGAAAGTGGAGATGTACGGCTTCTTATTGAAAACCAAGATCTATTTCAAGGACACTACGGTTCAAGAGTATTACTTGCTGCTGATGTCTTTACGATTAATAAATGGTATCACATTCGAATTGATTTTAATTTATCTCAAGGAGGATGGCAAGTTCAGCTTGATAATACTTGGTATGGATCAGGATACACAATTCCTTTTACAGGCACTCCAACTGAATTCTGGGGATTTGGGATTGGCTCTCATTGGTCTGGATGCAATAATAACTATGGCTCTTGGCTTGATGCTCTGGGATATTCCTGGGATCCAAATTATAATATCGGAGATAATTTGAATGAAGGATTATTACTTAGTTTTGAAAATTCAACAACACTAGACTGGATTGAATATTCCTTAGATGGTCAAATGAATAAAACAATCTTAGGAAATACTACAATTCCAATACCTGAGGAAGGAGTTCATACAATTCAAGTATTCGGGAATGACACCTTAGGAATTATATATGAATCTGATATTCGAACTTTTACAGTTGACTTTCCAATAGATATTATCACCCCAGAAGCAAAATCTTATACCAAACCTATGGATGGATATTATCCAGCAACTTATGGGTTTGAAGATGTTCTTGACGATACAACACCCACTTATGTTGAATATGACACGTTCGGGTCAATTCCAGATTGGGTTAATTCCTATACAAGAGTAATTAATAACAAAATAGATGGTGCTGGCAACAAACATAATAAGGTGTTACTTTTAAAGGATGGGACAAGTTCAGGCCTGGCTCTTTCTAATTTCAATTTTACTGAAAGTGACTCTGAAATTGCAAGAAATAGCACAATTGAATTTTATCACTTACTTAATATCCCTGGTACACATTATATAAGTCGAATAGCATTATATGGTAAACATGGTGGTTTATTTCAAATTTTCTTTGAAACAAATTCCCTAGTGATTAAGTATATAAATGGTAGTGGAACTTATTCTACAGGATTTAATCTAGTGAGAGATAGATGGTATAGATATTCTATAGATATGTCTTGTGATGGAGGATATGCCGGATTAAGTGCAAACCAGTTTAGATTTCGTATTTATGATGATAATGGTATTTTAATTTATACTTCATACGATATGGGTTTTCAAACTCCGCATCCGACTGGTGGGCCGAATAGAATTTCTATGATATCGTCTGAAACGCAAACTCAAGAATATCAATATATGGATGCTTTTAGCATAACAGGGTTGCAAGATAATTATGAAATTGGAGATAATATGAATGAGGGTTTATTGCTAAGTTATGAAAATTCTACCGCATTAAATGTGACAGGTTATTCATTAGATTATCAGGCAATAGAAGCTATTTCGGGAAATACTACAATTCCTATGCCTGAAGATGGAATTCATACAATTCAAGTATTCAGTAATGATTCATTGGGAATTATGTATGAATCTACTATACGTCACTTTTCAGTTTATAGTATTAGTATTATCACTCCCGAAAATAAAACATATACTACACCAATGAGTGGATATTACCCTGCAACCTTTGGATTTGAAGAGACTAATACTAACTCCTTACCCTCTTATTGTGATTACGCTCCGGGGGGTTCAAGTCCTGATGGTCCTGGCTCTTATTCGAAAGTTATTGATAGTTGGACCGATGGGGGGGGAAATATACATAAAAAGGTTCTTAAAACATATGATCGAACAGGAGGTGGTACGGCGCATAGTTCGCTTAATTTTACAAATGAGGGTTCTATTACCTGCCGCAATAGCACTATAGAGTTCTGGGCGTGCAATACACAAACAGGTCTTTATTACCATAGTTATTTTGAAATATGGGGTGATTTAGGGAATATGGTATCCTTTGAGTGGGAGTCAGGAGGTACTACAAATGATCCAGAAATAAGGATTACTCCTAGTAGTGGAGAATTTGGCACAGGAGTATATCAGGAATGGAATAAGTGGTATCGTTATTCTATTGATATCTCTTGTGACGGTGGTTATGCGGGATTAAGTGCCAATCAGTTTAGGTTTCGGATTTACAATGATATTAACGATTTAATTTATAGTTCAGCCGATCTTGGTTTGTTAACTTCACACCCTACAGGAGGTCCATATAGATATCATGTGTTATCAACACAATCTCAAGCTGATGTTTCTCACTATTTGGACGGTTTTAGTGTTACAGGCTTACAAGATAATTATATAATTGGTGATAATTTGAATGAAGGATTATTACTTAGTTATGAAAATCAAACAGCTCTAGATTGGCAAGGATATTCCTTAGATAAAAAACCCATAACAACAATAATGGGGAATAATACTATTCTATTACCGGATGTAGGACAGCATACGATTCAAATTTTCGCGAATGACTCATTAGGATTAAACTACTTTTCGGATATCAGATATTTTACTATTGATACTGTAATTCATATCATAACACCTGAAAATAAAACATATACTACACCAATGAGTGGATATTACCCTGCAACCTTTGGATTTGAAGAGACAATAACAGACATTTTACCATCTTATTGTGATTATGCTCCGGGAGGTACTTCTCCGGATGGTCCTGGTTCTTATGCAAGAGTTATTGATAGTTGGACTGATGGAGCGGGAAACACTCATAAAAAGATTTTAAAAACATACGATCGAACCAGTAGTAGTACGGCGCATAGTTGGATTAATTTTACAAATGAAGGTTCAGAATCGTGCCGCAATAGCACCATAGAGTTCTGGGCGTGCAATACACAGACAGGAGTTTTTTACCATACTTATTTTGAAATACACGGTGATTTAGGCAATATGGTACAATTTGAATGGGATTCATATGGTTCAACAAACGATCCTGAAATAAGAGTAACTCCTGCTACTGGAGAGTTTGGTACCGGAGTGTATCATGAGTGGAATAGATGGTATCGCTATTCTATTGATATTTCTTGTGATGGAGGATATGCTGGATTAGGTGCAAACCAGTTTAGATTTCGAATCTATGATGATAATGGGGTTTCGATTTATAATTCATCAGATTTGGATTTGAAAACTGCTCATCCAACAGGGGGTCCTTATAGATATCATGTTTTATCAACACAATCTCAATCTGATGTTTCTCACTATCTGGATGGTTTTAGTATCACTGGCTTACAGGATAATTACGTGATTGCAGATAATTTGAATGAGGGATTACTGCTTAGTTTTGAAAATTCAACTGTGCTGGATTGGATTGGATATTCATCAGATGGTTTGACAATTAGGAAAATATTAGGGAATACAACGATTCCAATGCCCTCTGAAGGAATTCACACAATTCAAATGTTTGGAGATGATTCTTTTTCACCTATTCGATATTTTACGGTAAATAAAACTCTAATCATTGTGGACCTAATTGCACCTGTCATAACGATCAATTTCCCAGTGCTAAATACCCTTTTTGGATCTGATCCCCCACCTTTTAATTTAACGATTATAGAAACAAATTTGAACTCTATGTGGTATACTTTAGATGGAGGATTCGTAAATACTACTATTACAGAACCAACTGGAACAATTGGTTTATCAATCTGGTTTAGTCGTCCAAATGGAACAGTAAATATTAGATTCTATGCTGATGATATTGCAGGAAATGTTGGATTTGAAGAGGTAGAAGTCAAAAAAGATATACTTCCTCCACAAATTATAATTAATACACCTAGTCAAAATCAAATCTTCTATGATTTAGCCCCAAACTTTGATTTAACTATAATTGAGGGGAATTTAGACAAAATCTGGTACACATTGGATGATGGGACGATAATTTGGATGATAAACCAAGTTTCTGGGAGTGTTAATAATATATATTGGTCCGCAATCCCCCCTGGTGACTATACCCTAAGATTCTATGCAAATGACACATTAGGACAAGAAAGTTCCAATCAAGTAATTGTTAAGAAAAAAGAACAGGATATTTCTAGCTATGACACTTTTATTATTTCTCTAATAATTTTTCTAGGATTCATGGGCATCTCATGGAAAGTAAAAAAGAAGTCTAAATAGTTTTTTCATATTTTTTTAATTTTTTATAAAACTGTATTAAAAATCACAATCAAATGAGAATAAAAATGAGAGAGTAATATAAATATTAATTCTACATATTTCTAATATAATTATTATAATCCAAAATTTATTTCAAATTAATTTTAATTAGTATTACCAAGGAAATACTCATAGAAATTCTAATAAATTTAATTTTAAAGATGGAAAATTGGAAAGGTAGGTTTTATGAAAGAGATTAAAGTAGGAAAATTTATTCTAATAAAATTGCTTTATGGTGTTTTAATTGTAATTTTTTTAATTTCGGTTTTTCTCCCCTATTATTCTAGATATTACGCGTTTCCCCCCCCACCTGCAGATCCTATAGTCTATTATACCAGACCTTATTTTGGTTACAATGAACTGATTTATGGAGGGTGGCCGGGATTAATCCTTACTATAATTTCCATTATCATTTTAAATCCTGAGAGGAAAGGTAAATCCCTTCTAATTGGTGGAGTGGGATT
>Ga0209976_10000396_pt1 | contig 30015 bp, 31 predicted proteins | sample SumtaG_FD_182806 | JGI IMG/M metagenome (GOLD analysis project Ga0209976, IMG submission 182806) | Deep subsurface microbial communities from Indian Ocean to uncover new lineages of life (NeLLi) - Sumatra_00157 metaG (SPAdes) (version 2) | ecosystem: Environmental > Aquatic > Marine > Oceanic >...
CTAAATTTTAAACCTTTTACTTTTAAATTTTTCATAATTATTATCAGCTTTTTTTCTTATATAATATTTTCTAACACATTTTAGTTCAAAGAATCTAATTGATTGAAATGGGTTATTGTTTTCTACTTCAAATTATATTCTAACAAAAATTTGAAGCTATGTCTCTTGATTAAACAAGATGTTGACTTTAAATAATTATATACAAATTTTTTCAGTGAATGCTAGAGTTAAATATTCTACTACTAGAAATTTCAATAATTTTAGGTATTAATATTTTAATTTTCGTCTTCTCCCTTATTTCAACTGATCTCCTCATTACATCATTGTCATTTATTATATTTTTAATTTTATTAATTCCTTTTCATTTGTTAATAGAAAAATTAGAATTAGCCGTATTTGTTAATAATTTAGGAAGCTCTCCATTTTACAAACTTCTTTTTTTTTATTCCTGGCTAATAAATGTTTTTATTGGAATATGCTTGTTCATAGAATTGATTTATCTCTTTATTTATTGTTGAAAGAGGTATGCCTTTCAGTTTTCGCTCTTACATGAAATTAGTAATATTACTAAAAGAAATTAAAAATGTTAAGATGAATATAATATTGGATGCCAATATTATAGGTAATCTCCTAACATAACAAACGATTTTTAAGAAATAATAAGAAGTTATTGAGATACTTGATATCAATACAATTAAGATGATCACAATATTAAAGAGGTTAAGAGGATTTTCAGTAAACAGTAGAAAGTCATTACCAACTAAGTTGATACTTCTAGTGATAATGTTAAAAAAGGGAAACAGTCCAGAAATACTCCCTGTAATGATTGGGAGAAGAAAAATAAAAAAAAGAATCTTGAACTTCTCACCCTTCATAATTACTTCTAATTTCCTTTCAAGCTTTTGATGCTTACGTATTATCGTTAATATTTCCAAAATTTTGTCAGATGTATAATAAGCACTTCTTTCAGTAAAATTTTTTATTGCATCCAAAATTATTACATAACGTAAGGATTTTAATACTGATTTTAAAGCTTCTAATATTTCACTAAATGAATAAGAAAAATCTAAAAGATAAGAAATATGATTCTTTAAAGGTTTTTGTAGAATTGTAATAAATTTTTTATTCTGGTTAAAAGATAAAAGAAGTGCCTTTTCAGGAGATGAATTAGTTTTTAAATGACCTGCAAATCCCCTAAGAAATAAAAGAAATTCTTCATATTTTTTTCTTTCATGACTCGAAAAGTCATTTATTAATCCTATTAAATAACCTTGATTTCTAATAAATTTCCTGAACAATAGATTGATAAATATAAAAAAAAAGGGGATAAAAAGGAGTAAGAATAACATATTTATTAATTGAAATAAAATAAGAAAACATATCCCTATTGGAAAGAATAATCCAATAAAAAATAGAATACTAATTTTTGATTGTATCTGTCTGAGATAAATTTTAAATTGTCGTTCTAAAGTACTCTCATTAGTATAGGTGTAATTAAATTTATTGATTAATAAGCTTTTAACGTAGTTATCAAAATCGTTTGATGGTGTTTTTAATTCAAGCAGTTCTTTCTCAGGATTTTTTCCTTCGTGTACTCTTCTGAAAATTAATTTAAAATAATCTGAAATCGGAATTTTATATGCTTTAACTAATTCAATAAAGCGAAGACAATTATCAGAATTTTCTTTGCTAGTCTTCTGAATTAATGAGAAATCGATTTTAATAATGTAAAGAACGGAGTTTAGTAATGACTCTTTTTTTGTTATATCTCCATAAATAATTGAATTAAACTTATATGATGAGATCATTGAGAGAATTAGTGAATAAAGTATAATGATTAAAAAATTGAAAGTAGTAAAGAGTAATGAAATTATTATTGAAATAAAAATTGAAGCCAAAAAGATAATAAAACTTGCTTTATTGACATCCGTCTCATTAGTATCATATAATGTCCTATATAAATCACGATATCTTTCATCTAATTCCTTAAATCTAAGTTTTGGGATTTTATATCTATGAAATTTAGAACAAAATTCAGCATACTTTTTAATATTTATCATAGAATCTACAATTTTAGTTTAAATTTATAAAATTCACAACAATAATAGATGAGGGAGAAGAAACATTTAGGAGATATACTTGAGAGGGAAAATTATGAAAGAAACAATTATAAAATCTTGTGTTATACGATGAAGTTTTACTATGAATACTACTACCAATAAGAAATTCACTAATTATATAGGTATCAAAAAATGTTAAATTAAGATTACTAGGATATTTTATATTTTCTAGATAAGATTGTTCGGGATTTTGAATGATAAATAGAACAGCATCGTTAATCTCATCAAGAAATGCGGTATAAGTTTCTAATTCTTTCCTTTCATTTTCATTATATTCAGTAAATTCGTCAAGGAATGGAATTAAGATGGCTGAGAAAACCGTGAGTAAGAAAATGCTAAATCCTAGAAGTAAAGATTTTTCTAAAAGATTTGTCATAAAAATGATTTCATATTCAACGATTTAAAGCCCTCTTTTTTTCCAATCACCCCAGAATTGATTAAGAGAATCAACGGAGATGAAAGAATGATAGGCGATTTTGTGGAAAAAATCTACCAATTCAAACTTGTCTAATGGATTTATTTCTGTTATATATTCAAAAATTTCTTGGTAAATCTTTACAATAGAGGAAAACTTTTCCTTGGGCAAATTTTCAACTTTTATTAAATCCTTTATGGTTTTTGTTTCATAAAGGGATTTTGATTTTTTCCAAGTCTTTGAAAATGGGTCAAAGTTAAAAATTGAATCATGATATTTATCTTTCTCAATATTTCCCTTAATAACTTCAGAAATTGAAAGAACTCGCCTTTTATTTTGTTCCTTTTTCATCAAAATAATAAGGTCAAGATCATATAAACATGATTCATTTATATCAAAGTGGTAAAGAAAACGATTCATTAACGAGTCAATGTTATTCCCATGAATTGTCTGGAATCCCTTTAATCCCACTGCTAAACAATGAAACATCGCTTCTGATTCCTCTTTAGTTAGAATCTCTCCCAAATATATTATATCAGGTGTTCTATGTAATAGTGTCTTAATTATATTACTCTTTGAATATTTTTGTGTTAACCGATCTTCTATTGAATCTACCTGATATTTTAATTGATGTTTACCAAAATCAAATTGTTTTAATGATTCTATCACATTTTCAACGTAAATTTTCCGAAATTCTTTTGGGGTCAACAGATCTAGTGCATTGATTAAAGTTGTTTTACCTGTATCTGTTTCTCCCGTAATTGTTATATTTGTTTTTCTTAAAACATTAAAATATAGAAATGCTGCCATTGATGGATCTAAAGTTCCATTTTTCAAAAGATCTTGAATTGTGAAAATATTTTTATTTAATTTGCGAATATCCAGCGCGAAATCATGTAACTGGATAGGATCAACATCGATGGCAAATCTACAAAAGAAATATTCGTTTTTTATTACCAACTTAATACTTGGATTCATATAATCAAGTCTTTTACCACTATATAATCTGACCATCGTTTTTAAACGACCTATCTCTATTGGTGTTAATTTTATTTTAGTCCTGCATCGACCATATTTTTGATGATTGACATAAACATTATCATACGGTGAATCCAAAAATATTTCTTCAACGAGATCATCAACTAACAATGGAAATAATTTATCTAAGTGGAGTTTTTTTAAAGCTGCTAGTAATCCAATCCTTTTAACATCAAGCTCTGGGAGATTATATTTTGTATTCAATAAATCTATAGATTTGTCCTTATAGATATTTATTAGTGTTTCTAAAGGAGTTATTTTATCAAATACAGGACCTTCGATATTTGAAACGATATCTCTTATAATTTTCTCGAAGTAATCTTTTTCTTTTTCTTCTTCAAAAAATACATTTACTTTATAAAATTTCTCATTTTCAAATGATCGTTGATGTATATTAACTTGAAAGCAGTTATACATTCCAATATTATATATCCTTAATATTTGTTCACTTTCTTTTGAGATTTGTTCTTGGGATTCATGAATATCATTATCATCATAAATGGTTTTAGAAAAAAGGTGTTCATAAAAATTGACATCGTCATTGTGGCAATCCTTAAAAAATTGTATTACTCTCAAGTTGTTATAAATTTCTAATATATGTTTTACTAACTTTTCAAGGTAAAACAGGCATTTATTACATACCGTATTATTTAATTGTATCCTTTTAAAATTTGAATCTAATTCTGAGATTATCTTGTATACATAGATTGGATCATAATAATCCGATTCTTTTATTCTTTGTAATTCTGTAAAATTAGAAGAGAATCCACACTTAAATTCCTCAAAACGACATTTTTTTGCTCTTACATTTATTAACTTTTGAATTATCTTATTGATATTTTTGATTTTTTTAAAATATTCCAAAAAGATTCCTATCTGATGAGATTCAATTAGAACATCCTTCCATGAAATAGAACTAATCTTAGCATTTTTGTTAAGAAAAAAATTGTAAAAGAAACAAGGAAAGCATCCATTATTCACGGTAAGGTTTTGATTTCTAGAAATACATTTATTACAATCAAAAAACAGTGTAAGTTCTTTTTTCCCGTTAAAATTTTCTTTTTCTTGAAAATAACTAACATTATTTAAAATCATTCATCCTTATTTTTAAAAAGAAAAATATAAATAACCATATTTTATTCAAAAGAGAAAATCAGCGGATTTAGCTAAGAATGAAAAAATTTATTTATTTTAAAAAATTCAATTACAAAAGTTAGTGTTTATTATGGGTCACCGAAAAAAACATGCACCAAGACATGGATCATTAGCATTCCTCCCAAAAAAAAGAGCAGCGTCTATTAAAGGTCGAGTAAGACACTGGGAAGACAATTTAGAACAAATAAATTTCCTTGGATTTGCTGGTTTTAAAGCAGGAATGTCTCATATACTCTATATTGAAGACCAACCAAACAGTCCTTACTTTGGAAAAGAATTAATGAAACCTGTTACCGTAGTTGAAGTCCCACCATTAGTACTTATAGGAGTTAGAGCCTATAAAGAAGATAATTATGGTAAGTTCATTGTAGGAGAAATATTTACAAATGAATTTAATAACTTTATAGGTCGAAAAGTAAATCTTCCAAATATCGAGAATTATGATCCTACAAAAATAAAAAACAAAATTCTAAAAGAATTAGACGACACATGTGAAATTAGAGGAATTTTCCAGACTCAACCTCATAGAACATCATTACCTCGAAAAAAACCAGATATAATCGAAATAAAGGTTAATTCTTTAAATAAACCAAAAGCGGAATTTAATTTTGCTCTAAAAAATTTAGGAAAAGAGATTAGAGTTAGAGATGTAATAAATGAAGGTGAATTAATAGACGCAATTGCTGTAACCAAAGGTAAAGGCTTTCAAGGTCCGGTTAAAAGATATGGAATTAAAATATTAACAAGAAAAAATAGTAAAATAAAGAGAACGGTTGCTTGTATTGGTCCCTGGCACCCCGCCAGAGTTTTATATACAGTACCGCGAGCAGGGCAAATGGGATTTCACCAAAGAACTGAATATCACAAAAGAATTATGTTAATTGGCGAAAATGAAGAGGAGATTAACCCAAAAGGAGGATACATAAGATACGGGAAGATTCAGGGAGATTATTTATTGATCCTCGGTTCAATCCCCGGACCAAAGAAAAGGCTTATACGGATAAGAAAAACGATAAGACCATTAAAATCTTTTGTAGTTAAAGCTCCAGAAATTACATTTATTAGTCGAGAAAGTCACCAAAGAAAATAAAATTAAAGTGTTCTTTTATGGAAAAAATTAATGTTTATGATTTAGACGGAAATAAAAAAGGATTAATTGATAAACCCGAGATATTTAACGTAAAACCTAGAAAGGATCTTATTCAAATGGCTAATAATGTAGCTCAAAGCAAAAATAAGCAAGTACAGGGAAGAGATAGAGCGGCAGGATTAAAAAATATTTCAGAAGGGTGGGGTACCGGTTATGGTATGTCTCGAGCACCTAGAAGAAAAGGATCTGGTTTTCCTACTTCACGACACGTTGGAAGAGTTCCTTTCGCTAAAGGTGGACGCCGTACACATCCGATTAAAGCTGAAAAAGATGGTAGAAAAAAAATTAATAAGAAAATGAATAAAAGTTCAATTATTTCAGCAATTTCTGCTTCAGGTGATAAGATATGGGTAAAGAAACGAGGGCATAGCATCGACAATATCCCAGAATTGCCGTTAGTCGTTGATGATAAAATTCAGACAATTAAAAAAACAGAAACGATTTACACCGCATTATGCAATTTAGGATTAAAAGAGGAGTTATTTAAAACAAGAAATAGTAAAAAAATAAGAAGTGGAAAAGGGAAAGGTAGGGGTCGTAAATATAAATCTAAAAAAGGGATATTAATTATAATAAAAGATGATTTTGGAATTGTTAAAGCCTCAAGAAACATTCCTGGAACAGATATCATTAAGCTAAATAATCTCTCCATTACTAAATTAGCACCTGGTGGTGTTTCAGGAAGATTAGTGTTATGGTCACAATCTGCTTTCAATCAATTAAATAGCTATGAGGTGTCAATTTAGTTTGGAAAGATATTATAAAATAATTAAAAGACCTTTGATTACTGAAAAAACATTTGATTTAATTGAAAAGGAAAATAAACTTGTGTTTATCGTTAGTAGATTAGTCAATAAGAGTCAAATTAAAACGGCCATAGAAAAAATACATAATGTGAAAGTGATTAAAGTAAATACAATGATAACAGTAAAAGGAGAGAAAAAAGCTTTTATTAAACTCCATCCCGATAATTCCGCACAGGATATTGCTATCGATTTAGGAATTTTCTAATTGTCGCTTGAATATCTTGAAATTAAATTTTGATATTTCTTCTAAATTTAAAATCTTAACATTCTTCATTGATGTAAAACTTTTAATTTCTAATAACTTCTTCGCGTCTTCTTCATTAAGAACTAAAATGTAGATGAAGTATTTGGATAGATATTTTTGAATTATTCGTTGGATAAATCCTGATTTTAATTTCGGCATAGTTAAGAATAGAAAAGTATTCTCGATTAAGATCAAATAGTTACTAAACCTAATTGATTTTACCTCATTTTTTTCTAAGTTCCGTTCAAATTCTTGATTAAATGTTAACAGATCCTTAGACCCTGTTGATTTATTGCTTAGAAATAGATGTGAGTAGTATTTAAGTAAAAAAGAATTATTAAAGATTCCTTTTCTCCATATATAATTATGAAATTCTTTAATCTTTATATTGTGTCTTTTTATTACATTATAATTGAAGAAACTATTAACATCTTTTTCTGTGTTAAATGAGTCCTCTTTATTAGTAATTATTTCAGTAAAATAAAGAGAAAATTTAATTTCTTCATCATTGTTGCATAAGAAATTAATTATTAAATATCCTTTCCTGTTAAAATTGTTGATAAGACTGATAAAATTATGAAAAAAAGATTCTTTTTTGTCTAATTTATCCAAATTAATAGAAAAAAAATCTAATTGAATTGAAATGTTATTGCTTTCAACCAATATAGATTCACCCATTTTCATTAAACTAGTGTTCGAATCAACTTTTTTTAGGATTAATTCTAAAAATCTTTGTTCTAAAATAGAATCTACTTGAAATTTGATAACCAGGTTTTTTTCGATAAAATTTTGGCGTATAATATTAAATAATCGTATTATGTTTTCTTTATTGATCTCCTCAAAATTTAGTAGAAATAAAAAATTTGATTCTTGTAAAGTATTAATCTGAATTGAGTAATATTGAATAAATCTTTTTTTTAAAAATTCATTTAAAATGGGAATAATCTGATTTAAAGAATTAGCTTCAAACATCGCAAAAGCAATGATTTTCTTATTCCTATTCAAGCTTTTATAAAATATTAAGTACCGATCAACTAAGTATGATAGTAATTGATACTTTCCCTTTTTGACCATACATTAAATGTTTTGTTATTAAATATTTAAACCCAGATTATTTGTTTTCTACCGATTAGAGGAAATTAAGCTTGATTATAATACAAATGGAATTGAAATTATTTTCAAATTATGAAGAGGTATGTGAAGTGAAAAAATTATAATCTATACGACATTTTATATGTAAAACATACAGGAGAATTAAGTTGAGTAAATTCGAAAGATATAAAAATAAAAAAACAGAAATATATATTTATCCTCATAAACACTGTAAGCAATGTGATGAAATGATAACAGAAGCTTTTACCTATTGTCCTGAATGCTACAATAAAATTAAAACTAAGACGAAAAGAAAATTTTTCCAGAGGAAGGAAAAATTGGAATTATAGATTCATTTTTATCTATAGTTTTTTTAATCCATTCATCTAAACAGTGAACTGGAAAATTTTCACTCAAATTTTCAACAATGTTCAGCCTTTTCTTTATTGATTCAATGAATAGATTTATTTATTATTTTTGATTTTAAATAATAGTGATTTAAATAATGAGAATAGCAGTTTTAAATAAGGACTTTTGTAAACCAAACAAATGTAGTCCCTATGGAGAAAAACCTTGTATAAAATACTGTCCTAGAGTGAGAACAGGAGATAAAACGATTGTCCTAAGCCCAGATGAAAAATTTGTAAATATCATTGAAAATCTCTGTTCAGGTGAAGGTATTTGTATTAAAAAATGCCCATTTAAAGCAATTAACATTGTTAATCTACCAGATCCTTTAGAAAATCAAATTACATACCGATATGGGGCAGATCAGTTTTCTTTATTTCGCATGGCAATCCCAAAAAAAGGAAAAGTTCTTGGGTTAATCGGTCAAAATGGTATTGGGAAAAGTACAATGTTAAAAGTATTATCCAATGAATTGAAACTAAATCTTGGAAGGTTTGGTGATAGTGCTCCGGATTGGAAGGAAATCATTGAACATTTTAAAGGCTCGGAGTTACATCAGTATTTCGTAGATCTTAAAGAGGAAAAATTAAACATTGTTTATAAACCTCAAAATATTACAATAATCCCACAATACGTAACCGGACGAGTCGTTGATCTTTTAAGTAAAAATGATACCGAAGAAAAATTAAACCTAATTGCTGAGAATTTAAACCTGACAGAAATTTTAGAGAGAGATATTGCTGTACTATCAGGAGGAGAACTTCAAAGAGTGGCGATTGCAGCTGCTTATCTTAAAAATGGAGATGTGTACTTGTTCGATGAACCCAGCTCATATTTAGATGTTAGTGAAAGAATAAATATGGCAAAATTAATAAGGCGCTTATCGGAAGAAGATAAGACAATTATTGTAGTAGAACATGATTTAGCAATATTGGATTATCTTAGTGATTATGTATCTGTTTTATATGGTGAACCTGGTGTTTATGGGATTATATCTCATCCTCAGGGAGTGAGAGTCGGAATTAATATATATTTAAACGGATATATTAAAGATGAAAATGTGAGATTTAGAGAAGATCCTATTATATTTCATGAACGTCCACCTCAAGAATCATCTTATAGTTCTGGAGACGTTATTTTTTCATATGATGATGTTAATATTTCTCTTGGTAATTTCAAATTTACTGCTTCTGGTAGTGAAATTCATTCTGGTGAAATTATTGGTATTTTAGGACCCAATGGAATAGGAAAGACTACGTTTATTAATGCAATTGCTAATATAGTAGATGATGAAATTCAAGATAATACAAATGATGAATTTAAAGATAAATTAAGTGTCGCTGTGAAATCCCAATATATTAAAATCGACGATGACAGGTTAGTTTCAGATCTGATTACTGAAATCAAATTCGCTACTCATCTTAGTCAATCCTATAAAAAAAGGTTGATAAATAGTTTAAAATTGGAGCATATAAGAGAACGTAATATTTCAGAGTTAAGTGGTGGAGAGTTACAAAGAGTTGCGATTGCTAGGTGTTTATCGACAGAAGCAGATATTTTTCTTTTAGACGAACCTTCAGCATTTTTAGATGTTGAGATGAGACTTCAAGTTGCCCAGTTGCTGAGAAAATCAATTGAAGAACTAAAAAAAGCAGGTTTTGTAGTAGAACATGATATAATTACTCAGGATTTTATTGCTGATTCAATACTTGTATTTGATGGTATTCCTGGACTTGAAGGAAATACTATAGCACCTCAAAGTTTAAGAGATGGATTTAATATGTTCTTAAAAATAATGGGAATAACATTCAGGAGAGATTCAATAACTAAAAGACCAAGAGTAAATAAAATTGGAAGTAATAAGGATGATTACCAAAAGAGAATTAATGAATTTTATTATATTCCTAAATAATTATTATAAAAATTTTCTTACTATTAGATAATTTTATGTATACTCCTTTTTTTCCACTGGAGATATTCAGGTTGTTAATTGTTAGTTGGCTCTATTTTGTTAATTTTTTAATAAAATAATTTAAATATAATTGAATAATTTTTAGCTGGGGCCTTGTTTTATAATAATAACTAGAATTTTTCGTTTTCATTATTTTATAATAAATTTTTGCAGTGGAAATTGAGGAGTCTTTCATTAATAATTATAAGATGATAATAAAAAAGAAAAAAATATAATAATTTTAAACCATAATTTTCCAGAAAACTAAAGGGCGACCTCTTTTTCCATCCGTACGAGAAAATTTCTCTATTAACTTTCTCTTTTGAAGCTTCACTAAATTATCATAAATTGTTGTTCTTGCTGTACTTAAATGTTTAACTAACTCTTTTCTAGTAATAGGTCCTGTTTTTTCTAAAGCTTTGAGTAAATTATGTTGAATTGGTGATAAAAAATCTTTTGGTTCCGAAAATCTATCAATTTCACTTCTATTAGCCATAATTTATTCCTCCAAATTTTTAATAGATTATAAAACGACAATTTTTCGACATTATAATCTTATTGTAAATAAAAGGTTCTTATGATCATAATAATCCCGAATGATATATAAATGATGATTATTTATGCATTATTATCATCAATAAGCACAAAAATTTAAAAATAAGAATCGCTATTTAAGAATTGGATTATAAATTCTAAAAGTAAAATAATGACTGAAACTTCAAGAACTACAGTAACCTTGAACAATAGCTACATGAAATTGGTGGATGAACTCGTTGATGTTTTTGGGGCCACTAAAGCGCAAGTAATGAGCAATATAGTTGAATATTTCTTTAATGATAGTCATAACGATGCTCTTCTAGACAAATTAAGAGCAAGGAAAAGAAAAGAAAATCCTCCTGAAATAGCGGAAATAAATGAGAGAATTAGAAAGTATTTAAAAATATCAGATAAAATACCTTTTGATGTGTTTATAGATCATTTAAATCTCGATACCGAATTTGTAATAAACCAGCTCGACGATTGGGGTGAAAAATATAAATTCTTGTTTATTGATAATAAGATAATAAAAGTGAAGGAAGAAAAATCGGTCTAAATTAATATTTTTACGTTTTATCCTCCAAAAATGCTTAAGAAGTTATCCGATAGTCCAACAGTCCAATCAAGTAGAGATGTAATTACTCCGGTGATAATAAAAAATACAAATAATGCAAAACCTATGAGTAAAGCATATTCTACCAGATTACCACCATTTTCATCTGAAAAAAACGCCTTAATTTTAATACGCAATTTTTTAAAAGCATTTCTAATGATCATACTAATTTTATGTTTGAAAATACCCTTTTAAACTAAACAATATTCAAAATAAAATTCAGATCGAAAAATTAGAATTTCAATTTTATTAGAATCTTATTAAGTTCTTCATCACTAGCTTGATTTCTTGGTATTTTAAGTCTAAATTTATCGTCATCAAAGCTTCTTGGAATAATGTGAACATGAAAGTGATTTATTACTTGACCCGCAGCTGCAAAATTATTCTGGAGGATATTATATCCATTGATTTGTAAAACTTGATGAATCCTCATTGAAATCTTCTTTACTACTTTATAAGTTTCAGATAGCTCATGTTCAGGAATATCTTCTAAAGTAGGATAATGACTCTTCGGAATTATTATCGTGTGTCCTTTGGAAATAGGTGAAATATCTAAAAATGCTAAATTTAGATCGTTTTCAAAAACGGTTTTAGCTGGAAGTTTCCTTCCTATAATTTTACAAAAAATACAATCTGGATCCTTCATTAGTTTGACCCCATTTCAAATAGTAAGTTGTTTAATTTATTAAAGTTTTTTTGAATTTAAATTAATAAACCATTACTGAGATTTATCATAATAAATTATAAAAATTTTTCACATTATGAGTAAAAACCTCTGATTATTATGTTTCTTCGCGAAATACAATCTATCCTCTTAGAGAAATTTTCACCTAAAAGTTTTAAATTAAACTCTGAAATTTATGGTTTGCAGTACGGTCAGAATAGAATCAATAAAACAATAAAAAAAGTAATGCTAACGATTGATTTAAGTATAAAAGCATTACATTATGCGGTAAAAAATAAGGTAAATCTAATCATTTCTCATCATAGTTTAATCAAAGATTCAATTAAATCTTTTAATCAGAATCTAGTTAGAAAATTAACTTTATTAACCAAATATCCAGTTTCAATATTTGTGTTAAACTCTTCATTTATTGCAGCAGAAGGGGGAGTATCAGAAACAATCGCTAAAGCACTTTATCTAAATATCGAAAGAATTTTTGAAATAAAAAATACTAAAGGCGTTAAAGTTCCAATTGGGCGAATTTGCTCACCGAAATATTATTTAAAGAGAGACCAAAAAATGACTTTGGAAGATTTGTTAAAAAGAATGAAAGCAAATCTAGAATTGTCACATGTGTGTTATGTTGGCCATCCCAAAACTGCAATTAATAGGATTTGCATTGTTGGTGGAGACACTCCTAATATAAAATATCTACAAAAAGCCTTGAATTTAGAATGTGATTGCTATATATCTGGCAACATTAACTACATGGACGCAATTTTTGGGAGAGATACTAACCTTACTTTAATTGAGGCTTCACATTATAAGATTGAAATTCTGGCGTTGAAGAAACTCTCCAATATCCTGAGTTTAGAGTTCCCCTATGTTGAATTTTTACTATTTGAGTCAGATGACCCTTTTAATATTTCTTTTTAAAAAGAGTTATTATGAAAATCCCAGCGTTAGATTGAGTTTAAGATTCTTAAATAAAAGTTTAAATTTATTGAGATATAATTTGATTTTAGAAAGATTTTATATTTTTTACCTATTCTGTATTATTAGTGAAATTAAAATGCCAATAATTGAACATAACGGGAAAAAACCCGAAATAAGTTCGAATTCTTATGTGAGTCCCCAAAGCACTATAGTTGGGGATGTAAAGATAAGTGATAATGTAATAATTTGGCCAGGATCAATCATTCGAGCAGAAAACGCCCCAATTGTGATAGGGGAATACTCAACGATATTTGATGGGGTTATGATGTTAACAAGATCTCAGAGAAGTTCCATCAATATTGGCAGATATTGTATAATTGAGTCTGGTGTTGCATTATTGGGATGTTTTATGGAAGATTATGTACAAATAAAGGAGGGAACTCTTATCTTCGAGGAAGCATCTATAGGTGAGGGTGTAATTATTATGAATGGAAGTCAGGTCCCTCCTGGATTGACAATCCCTGCTCGAACCGTAATGAGAGGAGTTCCTGTTGAATCAATCAGAGAACAAACCAGGAATGATGTATTAAAACAAAAAGATCGTGCTGAAAATTATTCTCAATTATTCATTAAAATAATAAATCAGCTCCCAAATGCTCAAGGTTATATGTTGACTTTACCTGATTTCTTAAAGTTATTACTAAAAAAAGATGAATAAAAAAAAATAAGAATTAATTTTCAAACTAAAATATTTAACATTTTAACGAGTTCCTTATATCTTGAACGAAGTGTTACTTCAGTTACACCTACCAAATTAGCAATCTCCTTTTGAGAAACTCTCTTGTCCTTCATTTTACATACTAAATATAGCGCCCCTGCACATAATCCTTTAGGGTCTTTCCCAGAAGTAGAAAATTTAGAAATGAAAGATTGCAAAATTTTAACAGTTGTGTTCTCCGCTTCAGCATCTAAATCTAACTCTGCAATAAATCTTGGAATTAGAGAAATTGGATCAGTAGATGGAACTTTTAGATTTAATTCCCTGATTAGAGTTCTATAACACCTTCTTACATTCTTGGCGCTAATAGATGTTTCATCTAATATTTCCTGTAAAGTTCGGGGAATTTTCCTTTCTCGGCATGCAAAGTATAAACAAGCAGCAACCATTCCATTAATTGATCTTCCCCTAAGTAACTTTTTCTTGAAGGCCTCGATATAGAGTCGTATGGCGGTTTTCTTCACATGATTGGGTAGATTTAAATTGCTACCGATCCTTTTCAATTCGGTTGTTGCAATTAACATATTTCTTTTATCCCAAGTCATACGAGAATTCCATTTCGCAGCTCGTTTCAAGTCAGGACTTTTAATACTGGTTTTGTCTATTATAGTGCTCAATCCCATATCTGGTAGAAGAATTGAGATGGGAGATCCAGTCCTTTCTCTACTTTCTTTTTCCTGCTTGGTAAAAGCTCTTTTACCACTGTGAGCAACATCTACAATCCGTTCACTGATTACTAATCCACATTGACCACAAACAATTTCTCCCTTTTCATGGAGTGAAATAACCTTTCCCTCACATTCAGGGCATGAGTTTGAATAATTACTTAAATCTGATTCTATTTCCATAATAATACCCCATTTTTATATTTAAAACAATTAAACTTCCTTATACCTAAATACTACACTTTATTAACTGAAAACTATCCCGTGCACCGGTAAAAAATTGATTTTAAAAATATTTCGAACTTTTGTGACTGAAAATCGAAAATAATCTCTGATGCAAATACCATAAACATAAATAGAATATATAAATGTTTCGCTCACCAATGGGAACTGAATGGGAAATTGATGAATATTATCCCGATATTCCATCATTAATATTTTTATAGGAAAAATTGAAGAAACGGAGTAAAACCAAATAAAATACAACCAGTTACACCCAAAAATAAAAATTCTACAGTTCTTCTTGGATTGTTGATTATCCGGTTATTATTTATTAAATACCAAAGACTTAAACAAATATCGAGAAATGAAACTAAAGAACCAAGAGAAAAGCAATAATATATAGTTTTTTCATGAGGGAGTTGAGCCATACTAATTTCTTTGATTCCGTTCAAGTAAAGAGGATCAATTCCACTAAACTCTATAAAATTGAAAATAAAACGATCTGGCAAGGGATCCAAAATCCATATTAAAAAATAAATGCCATAGTTAAATAGAATTCCAAACCCCAAAGAAATATAAAGAGTACCTAAAATTAGTCTCGATTTATTCAATGTATCCTCCTTCTTTTCAACTTTTCTCACTCTAGGTTGAAGATATATACCCCTGAACCTTAATAGAGTGAGAATACCTATTGCTAATATGATAAAGACAAAGATAAATTTTAAGTATTTAATAAAAATTAAAAAAAAAACATTAAATGCTACACACCAGCTCTCTAAACCTGAAATAACATCTTCAACCACGTTTTCCAAAGATAGAACATTTTTATTTAAGAATAAGAAAACCATTTCATAATATTCTCAAATATGGTATATTTAAAGTCTACAGAATCATAAATTTGGCTTAATCAACTTTATTAGGTTATTTTTTCACATTCTTCATTAATATCTTTCAAAGTTGCATTGAAATCTTTCCACCAATCTTGACCTTGTTGAGCAACTAACATTGAATCCACTTTTCTTGTATCCAAACATCGAATTTCTTCCTTATGAGTTTTAATCTTGATTTTCCAAATTTCAGAAATAATCCCCTGTAAATTGATTCTAACTTTTTTAATTAGTTCTTCATACGAAACGGATACATCTTCGGTTTTTTGTAGTTTTTGAAGTTGCTCAAACTTCACTTTTTCTTTAGCCCGGTTTAAATCTCCACAACTAATTTTAATCGAAAATGGCTCTGCTTTCCCCCATTTACAGAATTTTTGAATTTCACATAAGGAGCAATAAATATCAAAACTAATCGTATAATCTTCTAATCCAATTATGGAGTAATTTAAGGTTTTGGGCATCTTTCTTTCCTTATTATTTATATAAAAAATATAACCTTTTATCTAATATAATTTAGGGCAAAAATTTTTTTAAACACTATATATTAAATTATTCGTTAAAGAACGTTTTTATAAATTTGACCTTTAGGTGTTCTTAAATTTCCCTGTAAGGGAGAGTGGCTTAGCCTGGTATAGCGCACGGCTGATAACCGTGAGGTCGGGGGTTCGAAGCCCCCCTTTCCCATTATTTTCCGCATGAATTAATTTCAATAACCTTCATTTACATGTTTAATTATATTACTTGACTGTAAATTTGAAAATGAAAATTATAATTATCTCTGGAACGCCCGGTTGTGGTAAAACCTCTGTAGCAAATGAATTTTCTAAGTTAAAAGATGCTAAGATAATGTCACTAAACGAGTTGGCGGTTTCAGATGATTTTTCTTTCGAATATGATAAAGAAAGGAAAACTTACATAGTTGATTTTAAAATATTTCTTCCCTATATTTTAAAGAAAATCAAAATATTAAAAGTCAATAACCCTAAATTCTTAATAATAGAAAGCCATTTCTCAGACATTATCCCTAAGAAATACATTGATTATATTTTTATTTTGAGATGTGATCCGGATGAGTTGGCCAAACGATTAAAGAAAAAGAATTTTGACTTAAATAAAATAACCGAAAATGTACAGTCAGAAATATTGGGAAATTGTGTGAATTATTTTGTTCAAAAAAAACTAAAAAAAACCATCTATGAAATTGATACTACGAATCTAAACATTGAATCAGTAGCTAAAACCATTAATGACATAATACTTGAGAAATTAGATGTAGAAAAGTATTATTTGGGCAAAATTGATTGGTTAGAAAAGTTATTTCAGGAAGATCGGCTAGTTGAGTTTTTCGATTAAAAGCAAAATATAATGGGAGTGGACATTGTGAAATGGGAGATATCTGACATTGATGCTTTAGGACGGATTGGAAAATTAATCGTGAATGATAAGGAGATAATTACTCCCAACTTATTTCCCGTTGTTCACCCTTACAGAAATCTCCTTAAACTTTCAGATTTGAAGGATATTGGTGCTCAATGTGTTTTCACAAATGCTTACATCATTTATCAGAATCATGAGATTCGGGATAAAGTTTTAAGTAAAGGTTTACACAAATTTTTGAATTTTGATGGAATAATCGCTACTGATAGTGGCGCTTTTCAGAAATATATGTATAACAAAAAAGATTTTGAGCTAAATGCTGAAGACATAGAAAAATTTCAAGAAGATATTGGTTCAGATTTCCCTGTAATTCTTGATGAACCGGTCCAGCCAGATGACGATTATGAAACTGCCAAAAAGAAAGTTAATTTATCAATTCAGCGCGCTAAAGATAACATAAATCGAAGAGTCAAAGATACTTGCCATTGGTTTGGCCCTATTCATGGCGCGAAATATATGGATTTATTAAAATTAAGTACTATCGAAATGAGTAAATTAGATTTTAGTGTTTACGCGATAGGGGGTTTAGTCAAATCGTTCTTAAATTATAGGTTTGACTTAGTAATTAAAACTCTTTTAAAAGTTAAAGAAAATCTCGTTTGGAACAAACCAATTCATATGTTTGGACTGGGCTTACCGCAATTCTTTTCATTAGCTATAGCCTGTGGATGTGATTTAATGGATTCCGCGGCTTATGTTCTATTTGCTAAAGAAAACAGGTACTTCACCTTATCCACCGGAACAAGGAAATTAGAAGAATTAGACGAATTTCCGTGTCATTGTCCGATATGCTGTGAATATAAGCCCAAAGAAGTACTAAATTTCGAGGACGATTTGAGAACTGAATTACTAGCAAAACATAATTTATATTTATCCTTTTCTGAATTAAGAACAATACGCCAAGCTATTAAAGAGGGGAATTTATGGGAACTTGTAGAACAAAGAATTCGGAATCACCCTAGTTTAGTTGATGCATTCGCTATAATTAAGTCGAATTTTGAATTATTTGAAAAGCATGAAAAGGTTTATAAGCCACATGGGAGATTATATGCTTCTCCAGAAAGTATTCATAGGCCTACACTTCATCGTTTTGATTTAAAAATTAAGAATAATTATAGAGTTCCACCTAAAGCTAAATTTCTAATTATTCTACCTGAATTAGATGTGAAAGGTACTCAATCACCGAGTATTAAAGCTTGGTTGGAAGAAATTGAAAATAATACATTTATCCCGAGAGAATTTCTTCATGTTGCCTTTAATTCTGACTTTTTTGGTATTATACCACTTGAGTTGAGTTCTACTTTCCCGATGGGGCAATTTGAATCAATAAACATTTTAACAATTAACGATATTATATACCAAAACTTTGCCCAAAGAATTGAAAATTTCTTTAAAACTCATGGAAATCATTATGCTAAATGTGGCATATTGACTCCAGATCAATATATTAATCAGTTCAATGAAGAGGTTGAATACTCAAAAAAGAATGCTATTATTACCATATTTGATAAACTGAAATCCAAGATAACTCTAAATTTCTCCATTTTTGAAAATTTACCAGGAATTCTGCAATTTTTCCAGGATGATTAAGAATGACGATTATTGAAGAGATCTACGCTTGGGGACATGAAAATATTTTATGCTCTCATAGAACAACCATAGAAATTACTAAAGAATCAAAGTTGACAAAGAAGGGAGACTGTGTTTTAGCTGTGAGTGCATCAAAAGCATGTTTCGATCTATCTCCTGATTTAAAGAATCAAATTAAAAAGGGATATAGGTTTAAAGTTAAATTGAAAATAGAGAAGATACAAGATTATTTTTATGGTTTTGGAAATAAAGATTTAAAACTGTTAGATAAAAATGATATGGTTTTTCGCAAAAGTGACTTTATCTGTGAACGAACCGTTTTGATTAACTGCTCAAAATCATCCAAAGAATTAAGTAGGGAATTAATTGACAAATTAAAAAATCCTGAAACAAAAATATTTTTAACTTTTGAAGTAGATGAGTGAAAAGAAAAGTAAAAGTAAAGCGGAAATCAACTTTCTAAAGGTGTTAAAAACTGATGGTCAATATATCATTCAATTGCTAAAAGACCATTTTAAAAATGATTCTGTCATTGACAACAAATATAATACATCATATCAAGGCAATTTTATACTTTTTCCTTTAACTGAAAGTAAAGAAGTCATTGATAAATTGAAAAAAATGCTAGAAGGTTCTATTTCTTATGAAATTGTCTCTCGGGAAGCTATTGGGAGGGTTAATTATAAATATAAGTCACTCGAAGAAGCATTAACAGGGAAAATTCCTTATGAGCACTCAGATTTAATCCCAAAATCCTATGATATTATCGGAAATATCGCAATCCTTGAGTTTGAAAAGACCTCTCAAATAAAGGATAATAAATTTAGTGATTACAAGACGCTGATTGCTGATGCTGTGATTGAGGTAAATAAAAATGTTCAATCTGTATTTGAGAAAAAAAGCGAGATTAAAGGAGATTATCGACTAAGAGATTTTGCACTTCTGAGTGGAGAAAATAAGTCAGAGACGATACACAGAGAAAATAACAGTAGTTTCAAGCTTGATATAAGGAACACCTATTTTTCGCCAAGATTAGTCTTTGAACGACGTAGGATTTCAAATAATAAAATACAGGAAAATGAAACTATTGTTGATATGTTTGCGGGAGTAGGACCTTTCTCAATACAAATAGCTAAACTTAAATCTGTGAAGATTCATGCTTTTGATGTAAATCCGCATGCTTATAATTACCTTCAAGCGAATATTGAATTAAATACGCTCAAAGGAGAGGTGATTCCATACAATAATAATATTCGAGATTTGCTTAACCCTTCGAACCAAATTGGAAAGCAGCTATGTGGGACTGTAGATCGAATTATAATGAATTTACCTGAACAATCAATAAATTTCATCGATGTAACATGTTTCCTAATGAAAAAAACTGGTGGGATTTTACATTTTTACCAAATTTCTGAAAAACCCGGCCCAATAGAAAAAACAATTGAAGATTTAAAAATAAAGTTGAATGATTTCAATTGGGTTATAGTTGAAATAGACAATTCTAAAATTGTGAAATCCTATTCCCCAAAATCAGAATTAATTGTAATAGATTTAGGCATTAAACCTTTAAACTCTTAATTGGGTTGCTAAGGCTTACCCTTAGATATTAAATCCGGATGTATTGGTTCAAATTTTGAAGTAAACACTTTCGGATTCATCCATCTCTTCTTTTGCTTATTCCACTCAAGATTCTTCAAGGGATTATAGGATTTTAAAAAATCTAATCCGCCATAAATCGACTTAATCAAATTTTTGCCATCAACCATATCATTCAATATTAAATAATTTTTTATTTCTAAATATTCAAATAACAAATCAAATACTTTCAAAAATTCACTTATTTCACATTTGGGGAAATATACTTTGATCATTAGCCCATTCTGGAAGTTTTCCTCTTGATCAAACCCATAAATGAAATATTCACCTTCAATTTCATAGATGAATACAAGATTGAAAAAACTAAATATTTTCATAATTGTTTCATTCAATTCTTGCTTTAAATTTGGGATGATAATACTAACTTTATCGAAGAGATCCAAATTCTTTAAAGACAAATATGGAAATATTAAATTCTTTTTTAATAGATTATTTATATGGTTTCTGGTTGATAATTTTGTAGTTCCTAAATATGACTTAATATCAATGGATTTCCAGTTATATATCTGAATTAGCGATTTGTATTCAGGAGACTCAGGACCAAAATATGAATTAATGGAATCCTCTACAACACCAAAATCTTTTATGTTTGAATTTTTAAAATTGTTTATTTGATTAAAAAGTAAATTTTCCATATGAGTTTTAAACCTATCCTTATTACACTTCCACCCCTCTAAAGTAAGATTGTAATCGAAGTGGAGAACTTGATAAATTTTCTTAATAGAAAATCCACAATATTCCCGAATTATTCTTTTCGATTTCGTTAGCCAATGTAAATACTTAAGATTTGGTATTTTATATGGTATTATATATTTTATGAATAGGAGGGTTGAGCTATCTATGCATGCATGGAGTTTAATTCTCTGAAACGTGTTAGAAAGAAGAATTTTGAAATCAATTTCATTCATACTAGTTGGATATAGACACAAAAAGTATTGACTAAATCCAAAATGCTGGAAAGAGGGTATAAAGTTAATAGATTTGACGTAATTTTCAAAAAATTGTGTTAATTTAGATTCTTTAAATCTCTCAACATCCAAGAGGTATTTTTTTAAATTAGAGTGAAATATTAATAATTTATTAAGGTTTTTAATATCAAGTTTATGTTTTTCCTTAGAAACACGAATATTTACAACCTTAGATAAATTTATAAGATTTTTTTCTCTTGACAAGTATTTTTCCTGAATAGCATTAGATTTCGTTTGCGGAATTCTTAACTTCCTACCTAATGTCTGTTTTACATAATCAAAAAACTGATTAAATAAAGCTTTTGTATAAAAGAATCTTTTACTTTCTAAATCATAAAATGATTTCATTGAGAATACCGGAAGATATCCGCTATGAAAATATCGATTACCAAGAATCACAGTTTCTTTAAAGTTGTTAAATATCATAGAATAAAATTGGGATTTTTCTTCAAAATTTAAATTGGGAGAAGATACTTCAACATAAATGATTTCCTCATTTGAGAACAAATCGGTTGATTCATCAATAACTATTTGAGGAAAAAAGCTTTTTAGTTCATTAATTTTCTCTTTGGATTTTTCTGTGTTTTTAAAAAGAAAAATTGGGAAAAAATTGCTGATATGAGTATTTGTAAATGTATTTACCAAGTTTGGTTTTATCAAAGGTGGATTATTAATTAAGAAATTATCAATTTTTTTTTCAACTTCTTTACTTGTGAGCACTCTAGACTTAATCGCTTCATACTTCTTTTTAAGTTTTAACTCTTTCTTCTTAAAAATTGCATCTATGTTTCGAGGATCTTCAATTAATCTTTTAATTGAGTTTAAGTTAAAGATTTTTAAATTATCACAAAGGTTTATAATGTCTCTATAAACAGTGAATCTATAAATTATCTCGTCAAATTCTTTCTTAGATGTATAGTAAACAGGTAGAAAGTCTTTATTAATAATTTTAACTAAGAATTTTTCCTTAAATAAGCGATTTTCTTCAAATAAAAGGGAAACTCCATTATTTTTTATATGTTCATGAAATTGAAGTAAATTCTTAATTTTAGGATTTAGTAAATTAGTCTTTTTAATCAGATTTAATACAACTACCAAGTTTGATAAAACTTTTTTAAGAATAAAGAAGTTAAAGAATTGGTTATTATCTAAAAAATTCAAAAAGTCGGTTCTTAACCTAATATTATCAAAGAACTGAATAGCAAAATTCTTTAAACTCTCTATAAGATTACGTTGATAAATGATTTCATCTATTGAATCAGACTTTAATTCCTCTAGCGTTTTATTCCTTCTTTCAAATCCAAAAGAATTAGTAGAAAAGAATCTAATCCTGTCTAAAATTAATAAATCTAATAATGACAAATTTTTTTGATAAAATTCTTGACCATATTTCATTCTAAACTCAATTTCATAAAATTTCTCATATTTCCGGTGAGAAGGATTTATAAGATTTCTTTCCTTTAAAAACGCTCTAAAATAATTTAAATTATGAAAGTATGTATAAAGATTAACTCTTAATAAATATTTTTTAATTAAATAACCTTTTTTTTCCATTTTATCAACTAGATTAATCAAATCATCCAAAAAAATTCTAGGTATAACAAAAAATCCAAAAATCTCACAATGGAAAGAGGAATATGACAATTTTGGTGCGATAAAAAACGGTAGATTATGGATAATCTCATTAATTTTTGATTTTTCTAGCTTTGGGTGGAATTTCATAAAACAAATATTAAGCGAAACATCCAATGCATTCCATCTAACTTGATAACTTGGACTAATATGAGAGTGTTTACTTATCCATTGCATATTTGATGTGAATTTCCTCAGACTTAGTTCAGTTTGTAAAATATTTTTCTCTTTAAATTCCTGGAAATAGTTTCTATACTCCAATAAAGCACTATAGTGTTTAACTCTATAGAAGATTTCAATTAGAATCCTCAAAGTTTCGATCATTTCATCAGAATAAAGGGATTTGGATATTTTTAAAAAATATACATTTTGTATTTGTTTAAGAAATCCATCTAAATCTTCTTGGATTATAGAAAGATTATTTCTAACATAATTAATAAAAAAAAAGTGGGACTTTCTGAACCAGGTCTTTCGCGTTTGAAGAATTTTTTGAAACCTGATAGTATCTTACCAATATTCTCATCATGAATAGAAAAATTTTTGATCATGAGTATCCAATCCTTCAAAACACTAATTCTATTAAATGTATTCTCGACTATGGAATTGATGGCGACTTGAATTGGTAGGTTCCTAACAGAAATAAAATTGTAATATGCCTCTCTTAATAATATTAATGGTAAGAATCTGATATATCCATCAGAGATAAATATTGACAAATTACCATTTTGAGGTATTCTTTTTACACCTACATCAAATGGATTAAATTTATCTTCTGGAAATGATTCAGAATGATTTGAAATAATGATTTGCACATTTTTATATATTGGATCTAAACACAAATAATCTTTCATTGATTCTATTAAATCTTCAAAAATCCTCCCGATTCTATTTAGACCTATTCCTTTTGAAAGCTTTTCTAATTCATCAAATTCCTTTATAATTTGCATCAACTCTCAACATGTATAAGTCACTATATTTTAATAAGAATTTTGTGAAATTCTTCATTGATTTTTAATATCTTTTGCAATCAAGTTTGAATAGAAGATATTAGGGGAAAGGAGGAATAAACATATTTTTCATCCCTAAACTTTTTCTATCGTATCTTTCTAATTTATTAATTTTTCAAGTCTTTTTAAGGGGAACTCTGAAATATGTTATGTTTAAATAACAAAAATTGAAAAGATTTGTGAATCAAAAACAATTGATTCACTAAATTTCTAGGTTATTAGTTTATGGAAAAAATTAAAGATGTAATGATTTTGAATACAGCGCCTCATGGAAATGGTGGTGGAGTTCCAAGATTCACAGCACCTCATGGAAGTGGTAGTGGTGTCCCACAATTTAGAGCACCTCATGGGAATGGTGGCGGAAATCCGTTATAGTAATAAATCTTAAAATCATTATCAAATATTGAATTTTTTATAATTCTTTTTTTTTATATCTTTTCTTAGATTTAATGTACTGGATTAAATTCCTAAGTTTTATATGAATTTTTTAAACTAAAACAAAATTATTCATTATTGAATAACTAATAGAAGCACCCAGTTCTTTTTCATTTTTATAATTTGAGTTAGTTTAAATACTCGAGTATAGAGAAATGTAGATGAACTTAATTAAAAGTAATTATCTTGCGTATTGTGTTATCTATTTCACTATTAACATAATGAATATTTATCTTCTCATTTATTTCCCTTTATATTTTTTCGACGTTTTAAATATTAACCGGAACCTATTAGCACTAACTCAGCTCGTTTCCAGAAGCATGTTGATATTGGCTATCTTTATGGGGTATTTCTTCGATCGATTTACTCAAAAGAAGAAAATTATTATCTCAATTTCGGGGATTATCCTTTTTTTCAGTTTTCTTCTATTTATTCTCTTCCGTAATATATTATTTTGGTTTGGTATCTTTCTATCAATGAGCTTGGCGGTAAGAACGGTTATTCAAACAGGGATGAGTAAATTAATGTTTGAATTAGTTAAATCGAATGTAGATCTTAAAAAGAATGTTATATTAATCTCTAATGCTAGTTCATCTCTAGGAGCCTTCATACCAACTATTTTCTTCAGTATAATCGTCGTAGATTTTTATTCACCATCTCTCTGGAATTTTTTTTTTCTTATCGGATGGGTAATTTCTTTTCCTCTATTATTAACCTTTTTCCTGATTAAAGACACTAGTCATAGAATTAATGATACTCAAAATGAAAATGGATTAATTCCACAGAATGAAGGAAAAACCTCAAGGTCTGATTCTAAAATTTGGTTAACAATCTTGGTGTTTGTTTCTTATTTCCTTTTTTGGGGCAGTTATTTATTTGGATACCCATTAAGTTCTTGGATTACATCAAATTTTGGGCAAAGTGCGTTTAAGTTTTATTCCTCTTTTTATGTAATTTTCTTTCTTTTTAACATGAGCGGGTTTTTTATTGCAAAGAAAATCTATAAAGAAGGAAACGAATTGAAAATCATAATGATAGGAATTGTTAGTATTGTATTCCTTTTTCTCGTTTATCCATATATCTCTTTTCCAATTTTCTTCTTTTTATACTCTATTGAAGCTTTTATTTATGGGATCGTAATTTCCAACTTCTTATATATTATTATTGATATTTCTAGACGAGGAAAATATGAAAATCTAAAATATCAAATAATGCAGAGCTCCAGTTATTTGGGTAATGCAATCTTCACTTCATTAGGCATATTTTTATCGAATTCTATTTCTACAACATCATTAATGACGATATCAGCATTTCTTGTATTACTAGCTGCTGTTCCTTTGATAGTTAAAGAGATTCCATATTTCTCTGCTAATTAAAATATGAAAAAATCAGGATCTAATAAAATATGTCTTCTTCGGGATCATTCCATTAAAAATTTTAATCACTATAATAAAATCTTTGATGAAATTTTGCCCCTAACTGATCCTGATTCAAATTTCTATCAAACAGTTATGTACTCGATTCTAAATGTATGTGATTAGCCTAAGGTGATCATCAGGATGAAATTTTTCAATATTCCTTTACATTTATGTCAAATCTCAAACTCAAATCTTAAGCGTAGAACCGTTCTACTCAACGTTTAATTTTTCGAGGATAACCTTTAAAAAGGCAACACCCTCTTTTCTATATTTATATAAAAATTTATGGTTCAACTATGATATATAAAGAAAAGATATATAAATGTCCTAGATGTGGTAATCCAAGAATTATTGATTATGATAAGAGTTTTGATTGTACAATCTGTAAAGACAAAGATGGAAAACCTTTAGAATTTGATAAAGAGGATTTTGTAACGATTAAAGACAAATCTAATATTTTAGCAGTCCAGGAAAAACTAGCAGTTTTAAAAGTATTTGAAAAAAAACTTGCAGATCCAGAAAGTCATAGAAGGTTCTAAGAATAGTAACAGAAGACGAATTTAAGTACCTTGGATACAAAACGATATAACATGAAATCTCGGGGATTTATTAAATCAAATTTTTAATTATAAGAATAAGATTAAGCGGACCTGGCAGGAGTCGAACCTGCGATCTTTGGATTAGAAGTCCAACGCCATATATACCCAGTTTTTATATAAAAACTGCCAGGCTTGGCTACAGGTCCATAATATTAATATAATTAATAATTTAAATACAATATTGTCTTTAAATTTTTGTATAGAAATTCTATTCCGCTTAGGAAGTAGAAATATAGAGAGAATAAAGAAAAAGACCCAAATTTACACAGATTAAATATCAACTGGTTTCAAGGGTTTGATGAATTTTAGAGGGATATATATTTTATATCTTTAACAAGTAATTACGTCGGGGAGGTTCTGATTGATGTAATTTACTTCTTTACTAAATTAATAATTTATTAATATATTTCCTTTAATAAATGCGATTCTTTAATTAAACTTAAGGTAAATGATTAATTTTGTTTTTTGAATTAGTAAGTTAAAGGAGAGTCTCGACTTTGTCTGTAAAGCTTAAAACCAAACTCTATATTCATCAAAATATACCTTATTCTTTTAATTGGAATAAGCAACATCATAAAGACATATATTCTCAACTAACTGCTAATCGAGAAGAATTGAACAAACTAAGGCTACATTTTAAAAAAATATATGAAGGAGAAATCCCCAATAATTTATTTAATTCGCGAAATCTTCCAAGGATTTCACAATTCAAAATAAGGGGCATAAAATCTACCTTCATTAGGAGCTTTAGTAAAAAATTAATCAGATCAGGTAAAATCAAGTGCTACGACTCAAAATCAAAATTGCCCCAACAGGCTCAAAAGGTTATGGATATTTACAAAGTAAATGGAATACCCAAAGTGCCTGGACATGAACCAATTCTAAAGAACATCTTAATTAAAGACAAAAAATCAATAGCGATTGAAGTTCCAATATGGGATGAAGCAGAGAACTGGTCAATTACCGGGCATATCGATTTAATTCAAGTTGAAAACGATGTAGTTAAAGTTATTGATTATAAACCTGAAGGGAAGTTTATATTCTCTTTACCACAGGTAGCTATGTATGGACTTTTATTAAAATCTAAATTAAATATTAAAAATCTTAAATGTATTTCTTTTAATAAAGAAGAAGCTTGGGAATACGATCCTAAAGTCTTAATTTCAGATATAAAAGATTATTTGATTTCCCATCAAATTGATAAGCGACCTTGGGAACAATATCTGTGAAATACACAAATTTAAGGTGTATTTTCTTTCGCTTTCGATTTTTCTTGATCCTCTTTAGACTTAAGGTAATCTTTCAAAATGAAATAGCACAAAAATAGGGCGACAAACTCAATAACTATACCGAAAAAAGTTATTACTGTTCCATTATACCCAAAATATCTTAATAAAATCGCAATAATTAAACCTGAAGAAGCTAATGCAAAAATGACAAAACCTTTAATAATCTCCTTAAAAGAGTCTTTAATGTAAACAAATTCTTTCTTGATCCAAGAAAATACTGAGGGCATAAATAATAAACTGTGTTTTGTAATTACTTTTTAAATAAATTAAATAAAGAATATTTTAATATCTTTCTTATTTTGTAGAGAAGTCTGATAACACCATAATTCGACTTCTTACTTTTTTTTAAATTTAGAATATAGTGCCTTGTCTAATAGGCGCCCGATTCTTTTAGCTAATTGTGTAGCAATTTCGTATCTTTCACCATCAAGTAGATCGGATTTATCTTTTGGAGATTTATTGGCCCCCACTCTTTTATTTAAAACATTCAAGCTTAATTCACTTACCATTTTCTTAATTTTTTCGTAATCGGGTAGATTTACTTTGGGATCAAACGATTTGATTTTTTCTACGGCAAAATTAAAAAATTCGTTCATTAAATCTACTGGATCGCCTTTAAGTTCACTATGAAGCTTAATATTTTCAATTGCTGTTTTAGAGTCTTTTTCTTGCCAATACAATTGATTTGGATTAATACCGGGGCTACTAATTCTCATAAGAGATCCCGTAATTCTTCTTTCTATCCAATTTAAAGTACTGAGTTCTTGTTTTTCACGTAATTTCTTGGATTCTACTTCCTTCTCTTTTTCTTTTGCTTCAATTTTATGTTCTACTTCTTTTTTCCTTGTTTGCTCCACTTTTTCTAATCTTTTGACTAGATCAAACCCAATACAATAAGATATCGGTGAAATCAGATCCGATTTTAATTTTAATATAGCTATATCCTCGTAAATCGGGCTAGGGTTATTTTCTAATTCAGAAATTCCCTCTTTTAGGGATGTTTCAATAAGTCGGGCTAAAATAAATCCATTAACAAGGAATGGTTGATTTGAAGCATTAAAAACAATCACCATCTCTTCTTGTCTTTTAATTATACGCTCAATTATTAATTCTTCTAGCTTAACTCTTACCCATTCTTCTGAATCTGTAGTACCAAAAATCTTCTTCAAGGCTAAAAGGTATAAGGATCTATCATTAGATACTTTATAAAATGATTCAATTATTCGACTGAGTTGCCTTAAAATTTTAGACAAGATATAGAAAAAGATGTCTCTCACTATTTCATTGATTACTTCATCAAATTCTAAGACAAATAATATATGGGAGTAATTTAGTAATTTTAGTTCCCCAATAAATACCTTATCGATGATTTGTTTTTTTGTTTTATAATCTTCTATATCATTTTTATTAAGCTTTTTATCATTTAGCGCTACAATGTCAAGTTTTTTTAGATTGTACCTGACCATATTTCTTTTTACATTCTCAGACAAATCGTCGTCTAAATTTGATAGGAATAGAATGTTAAAAACGCCGTACTTATGCAGCATATAAACAATTTCATCAAAACTAGATTCATTTAAACACTGTAAATAATATATAAAATCGTTCGGAATTTCTTTTAATTTTCTGATTAATATGAATTTAAGATAATTAAGATTTTTTTTCTCAAACTGCTCATAATTGATTTTTTCTTTAAGACTATCTTCAATATTCTTTATTAAATCTTTTTTAATCTCATTAGCTTCTTTAAAAGCTTTCATTCCAGGAATGGAAATAGGGAAGCGCTCAAAATTGTAATCGACGACTTTCCTCTTAATCATTCTAACTGGCATTGCTTCAATTTGTAATTCTTTATACGATTTAAACTCAAAATCCCTGCGAATTTTGTTTATCATTCGACTCAATGAGGATAATTCGATCAATTTATCTTCTTTTTCTTCTGATCCCAATTTTCTTTCAATATCAACAGAGATTTCTTTTAAGGCGGAACTTTCTTCTAAAATTTCTGTCTTAACCTCATTTACTAGGCCAATCAGATCACCGATTAAATCATAGAAATAAAACGGTGGATAACTCATTATAATTTCTTGTATTTCCTGTTCAATTCGATCCTCAATTTCTTTAAATTTTTTTTCTCTTTCAGTTTCTTGGAGATCCGGTGATCTCTCTTCAATCAGGAAGGAAAGAAAACCATTTTCAAGATCAATTATCTTATTTAGAAGGTTCACTTCTAAAGAAAACGAATTTTTTAACAGTTTTTCAACTTCCTCAAATATACTTCTTTTTTCATCCATTTCTAACTT
>Ga0209976_10000399_pt1 | contig 29836 bp, 30 predicted proteins | sample SumtaG_FD_182806 | JGI IMG/M metagenome (GOLD analysis project Ga0209976, IMG submission 182806) | Deep subsurface microbial communities from Indian Ocean to uncover new lineages of life (NeLLi) - Sumatra_00157 metaG (SPAdes) (version 2) | ecosystem: Environmental > Aquatic > Marine > Oceanic >...
TCTTCAAGGTTTGCTCGCTATACCCTTATTTCAGGACCCGGGAGATCCCTATGAGGTTACGTGGGATTCGTATAGTAGCGCTGCAACGACTCTTCTATCCGCTATCATTAACAGGACAACTGGAAGATTAACATGGGATTTTGCTCAAGAATATATGTTTGGTCCTCTTGGGATTCCCAAAGAAAACATGCGTTGGGGCAATTCGAGCTCTTACGCACCATACAACCTAACGATTAATTTTGGAGGTTCTAGTATTGCTATGTATCCCCAAGATATGGCAAAAATCGGGTATTTATGCCTTAATAATGGAACATGGAACGGAACTCAAATAGTCTCATCTGATTGGATCAAACGTTCACAAACAGATTATCCTGGTGCAGTAGCCTATGGATATTTATGGTGGCTAAGTTGGGGCGTGAGTCCATCATACTATTTGGCGGGGGGAGCTAACGGTCAAAAAATTGTTGTAGTTAATGAAATTGATATGGTAATCATCTTAACTGCTCATGGAGATAAATTACAGGACCAATTAATCATTGATTACATCATTGCATCAGCAATTACTTAACCCTAAAATTTACTACTTTTTTTTTTTACTTTATTAATGTTAATCATAGTAGAAGATAATATTCACAAATTTGGACACTTTATTAATTGCTAGATTTATAATTAGTTTAGTTTTAAACTTATTTTTTGAATAAACGATTTACCTTTTAGGACAATCTTTCTTCAAAACTCATAAATAATCTATATAATTAAGAAAATTTAAAACTCCTACCTTAATCTCAGTCTTCCTTTTTTTTCATATTTATTATTGCTTCTGCAATTCTATTAAGGGCTTCTTCTAAGATTGATTTAGGGCAAGCAATATTGATTCTTTCAAATCCTTCCCCACCTTGACCAAAAATATAGCCTTCATCTAATGCTACTTTTGCTTTCCCTCTGATAAATTTCTCTAATTCTTTGGGTTCTAGTTCAAATTCACGAAAATCAAGCCAAACAAGATAAGTCCCCTCAGGTTCTATTACTTTTATTTGTGGGAGTTTTCCTTCGATAAATCCTTTTAAAAAATTCAGGTTTCCTTTAAGATATTGTAATAAAGCATCTAACCAATTCTCACAAATTTCATGTTTATAGGCAGTTTCCATTGCTGCTACAGCAAAAAGGTTAGGTCCACCAACACCCAAATTTGCTTGCGTATTTTTAAATGTTTGACGTAATTTTTGGTTTGGAATCACAATATTCGATATTTTTAGACCAGCTAGATTGAAAGTTTTACTTGTAGAAGTACATGTAATTGAGTTTTGGGCGAATTCATCATTAATAGTGGCAAAATTTGTGAACTCATATCCCGGATAAATTAAATCACAGTGAACATCGTCTGAGACGACTAAAATTTGATTGTTTATACAAATTTCCCCAAGTTGTTTCAATTCTTCCTTAGTCCATACACGACCTATAGGGTTATGTGGGTTGCACAAAATTATCATTTTAGCTCTTGGATCTTTGACTTTTTTCTCTAGATCTTCAAAATCCATTGTATAATGGTTGTTAGACAACTTTAGTGGATTTAAAAGGATTCTACACCCATTGTTTTCAATAACCGGATAAAAAGGATAGTAAATAGGATTTTGCACTATCACCTTATCACCAGAATTGCAAAAAGCATTAACCGCGACATCTAAAGCTGGAATAACACCAGGTGTTTGAGTTAACCACTGTTTATCTATATTCCACCCATATCGTCTCTTGAACCAACTTAGGACAGATTTAAAAAATGATGGGGGAAGAATTGAATAGCCAAATATTCCATACTCAGCTGTTTGAACCAACTTTTCGATAATGGGTTGTGGTGCTTTAAAATCCATATCGGCTACCCAAAGAGGTAATAGATCAGGATCACCAAACCCTTTTTCTAAAACTTTCTTATCCCATTTTGCTGAATTAGATTTGGTTCGATCAATGACTTGATCAAAATCAAAAGAAGTGTCTTTTTTACTCATTTTCTTTTTTTAATTTTTAATTATGTGAAATATCATTTTATAATGATAAATAGGAATTTTACAACCCACGAAGATAATCAGGCCGACGTAGGCGTGGATATTTAATGGCTGCTTCAACGACCTGTAGGAAAAGTTCTTTATCTTTAGCTAATTCTCCTTTTAGGTTAACAAAATTTGATGCATGATTTGAATTAAAGATACACTTCTGCAAATTGTCAGATGTATATTCTATCATCGTGTATAACTCCTTTAATATTTCTGTAGGGTTACATGGATTGAACTCTCCTGTTGATTTTTGCGTCCATAATTCAGTTCCAGGAGAAATACCTAATGTTAAAGGTGATATATACCAATTAATTGGATTTGGTGGTGCCATTCTATTAATGAGTTTAGCAGATTCAATTGCATGTTTTCTACTTTTTTCCGGATCATTTCCAGCAAGTCCTAATAGAAAAATACCAGACCAAGCAATTCCCGCTTTATAGCATTTTTGAGCTGCAAGAGTAAGTTCATCCTGTGTAGTTCCTTTTTTACAATCTTTTAGAACATCATTATCCCCACTTTCTACACCCACATAAACCATCGTAAATCCACTATCTGCTAATTCTTTTAAGTCCTCATCAGATTTCTTTATGATATCTTTGGTATGAGCATATGAACTAACTTTTTCGAGATTTGGATGTATTTTATAACAATATTTGGTTAACTCAGTAAGGATCTCAGGTTTAACAACAAAAGCATTTCCATCTTCGAGAAATATTTTACGTACTCTATTTCCATAGACAGCACCCGCAACCTTAATATCTTTTTTGATTTCCTCGATATCTTTTCGCATAGAGAACTGTTTTGATCTATACATAGAGCAGAATGTGCATTGATGAGTGCATCCATTCGTTACTGCAATCAATAAAGCATCCCACTCAGAAGGGGGTCTAAATACGGGTTCTACCAAATTTCCAACTACATAATTCATGGTTTTTTCTATTTATAATATGATTTTTTCTAACTTTAACTTTTTCATTTAATCTTATAAATGATTATTAGATATCTCAGTCTGAAAGTTAAACGTATAATTGGAATATATAAATTTATAAATGGTCTAAAAGTTTAGTATATAATACCTATTTATGTGATAGCTTTAACTTTATTGTAAAGGTGAAAATAATCTCAGATAAGATAATGTCTATGAGAGAAGCAGTAAGCAAATTTATTCACCTTAGATGTAAATCTTTTGATTGAATATCTTTTATTAATCGAAACCTATTGAGATCTTTCGTTCTTCAGCTTTAAAATTTAAATATTATTTAAAAAAGGATGATAATTTGAGACAAGAATTCAAAGGGATCTTGTTCAGTATATGGAAAACCTTTAGGATTTTCAAAATTAGGATCAAATAACTTTTAATCACTCATAACTTTTTATATAATATATAGGGAAGTTTAAAAATTTAAAGAATTATTACTACATGATAGATATGAACAATTCCTCTTATCAAGAAATTCTCTCTCAAGATTTCGAATATTGTTTAAAAGCATTTGAAAACGATAATTTCAACTTGATGAACATAGCGGCTAATCGTCTAATGGAGAACAGTATCTTTCTTGAAAATCAGGAAATATTCCTTATTGCTGCTATTCTTAAGGATATTGCTAATGATTACATGGGAATTGTTCAAAATAAAAGGAATATCCTTAACTCTGCCAAGGTTTTGGGAAAAAATACAATTGATTCTATTAAATCTAATTTGAATAAAGGTATTAATATTGAAAAATTATTACAAGATTTTTTTGAATTTACAGTGAATATCAATGAATTTCATAAAGATGAATTAGAATCACAGGTGTATATGAAAAATACAAAATTCACAAGTCTAGTCTTTAAAAAAATATTAAAATTCTTAGAAGAAAATAAATCAAGTCTGAAGAAAATTAATAGTACTTTGCTAACTGGAGTTTTAAATGTAATGATTAGAATTTTTAAAAATCATTCTTGTACACTAAAAGAAAACATGGTCTACTTGTATTTTAAATTACTAACTCTTCTACACCCGTATGTAATTGAAAAAACCGTCCCTAAGGAGGAGCTCATTGAAGAAGATTTTCAAAACTACTTAGAAACTCATATTGATTTTATTGTTAAAAGTTATCTTAATGATGATATAGATTTTAAAAAATATTGTTCAAAACTTTGGGAAATCGGGAAACAATACAGAGAACTATATTTATCATTCAACCCACCAAGAATAGTTGCTAGGACTGTAGCAGAACAAGTACCAGCACTTGTAAGAGTCCCAGTGCTATCTTCAAGGATAAATGAAATTAAAGAAAAAAAAGAGAAAGAAAATTAAATAAAATTAACAAAATAATGGAGTCAATAGAGAATAGTTTACAAGAATCATCTGATTTCCACAGATACTATGTCAACGATGATACATCAAGTTCTACTCTTTCCTTTGGCACGAATGCTTCGGGAACAGCTGTAGATCCTGTGATTGAAAATGAAAGTCCTGACATCGAAAAAAGTATAGTGAGTTGGGAAGATACAAAGTGGAAACTACAAAAAGGAAGAGATTTCCCCTCTATAAGCGAAAATCAACCCGTTTTTTTTAATAATCTAATTAAGGTGGAAAATTTTCTATACACTGATATACCACAAGTGGATATTTCTCTGCAATTTAGCAATAGAGTAGAGAACCTGATAATTCATAACCCTCTCTTTAGGAGATTTATAACCCAAATAGAAAAAGGTTTGAATAAATTTATCGAATATGAAAAATTGAGCTTGAAGAATACCATCTTTTTTGAAGAAGATTGGGAGATTCCTAATTTTGAAAAATTAGTACTCTCCTTAGATTTCCAAGGAATCCCCTTTGATAGAGAAATGGTAATGTGGAAAAAAATGAATGATCTAGTTTATGGTGGATTTAATCTCATGATCCTTAGCAGTCCGTCAGAAGAAGATGCTAGAAGAATTAGAGAATTAAAAAGAAAGTTTTTCATCAAATTAAAGATGTGAGCTGGATTTAATGAGGGTATATTTTAATCCTGAAATTTTTCTTAAGATTGCGAAGGAAATAAAAGATGATAGGAGCTTAGATGAACAAGGAAGATTCAGAACTTCAATCGGGAGAGCTTATTATGCGGCTTTCCTAGAAACAAGAGAACATTTGAGTTATAGAGGTTATTCATTTGATAAAGACCACCAACATCAAGATGTTCTTAATGCATTAGATGACCTTAATCAAGATACTCTAAAGACTTGGTTGGATAACTTAAGAGATAATAGGGTGAATGCGGATTATTACTTAGGTAAAGTAGTACATGAGGGATTATGCGAGAAGAGCCTAATACTGTCAGAAGAAATAATTAATTCAATAGAAGGGATCTGATATAGTTTAAATTTTAAAACCTCTGTTCCATCAAGCAAATATAAACATTTTAATTTCTATTACTTCTTCCCGAAATAGGAAAAAATAATTAGGTTATACTATCAATTCGGATTATAACTTTAAATTTATTAAAGTCTAATAGTTTAGTATATAATATCTCATTATGTTATAGCTTTAACGTTAATGTAAAGGTGAAAAAAATCTCAGATAAGATAATGTCTATGAAAGAAGCAATCAATAAATTAGTTCATGATGGTGAATTAGTTTTTTTCGGTGGTTTCGGTAATGGAATGACATTCTCCGCAGCTCATGAAATAATTAGACAGAATAAACGAAATCTTAAAGTGACTAAATGTGGGGGTGGAATAATGTTTGACCAATTAATAGGTGCGGGAGTCACCAATCACATAGTCACTTCACATTGTTGGAATGGTACCGGCCCTCAACCCGCGTATAATCTAAGACGCTCAATGGAAGAGGGAATACCCCAAAAGATAATTTACAATGAACAGTCTCTTTTTATGATCAACATGTCCTTTTTTGCTGGATATATGGGTATCCCGTTTGTGCCTATTCGTTCAATAGTTGGAACTGGCATTTATGATCATCCTAAAGAAGTAGGATTAAAAGCAGCAAGAGTGGAATGCCCTTTCACCGGTGAGAATATTTGTGTCGTTCCTGCAATAAATCCTGATGTTGGTGTTATTCAGGTACAACGGGCAGATAGTGAAGGAAACGCCCAAATGTGGGGTTTAATAGGAGATACTAAGTATGGAATCAATGCCTGCAAGAAAATTATAGTTGCAACAGAAGAAATCGTGGATAAAAAAGTTATTATGGAATCTCCCGAACGCACAATAGTTGGGGCTCATAAAGTTGATGCTGTCGTACATGAACCCTGGGGTGCTCATCCGAGTAGTATGCAAGGTTTTTACTACACAGATTTAGAATATAGATTTAAGTATGCCAAAGAAACGAAAACTATTGAAGATTGGGAAAATTGGCTTGAAAAATGGGTAACTGGAGTTGAGAATCGACAAGGATATCTGAAAGTGTTAGGGGACAAAAAGATTAATAAATTAAAAGCTAAACCAATTATTCAGGGGGCTGTAAACTATGGGTACTGAAGAAGAAAAGTATTGTACAGAATACACCGGTTTTGAAATGATGTTAGTTTCGGCATGTAGACAAATCAAGAATGATGATATTGTGTTTAATGCTTTTCACTGGCCTTTTCTTGCTGTCCACATGGCTAAGTTACTCCATTGCCCTGATCTTTTCGCTGTGCTAGAAGTAGGACAATTTCAAGACGAACTTCCTAGACCTATTAAAATGCCCTATTCGATAAGTGATCCCGTTTTAGTACCAAATTCATTATTTGTTGGGGATTCTATTGATGCATTATCTATACTTCAAAGAGGTGAAATAACCATAGCATTATTAAGTACTTCCATGGTTGATAAGTATGGAAATTGTAATACTACTGTGGTTGGGCCATACGAGAAACCCATTTATCGTTTACCGGGAGGTGGTGGTGCTACCGAAATTGCAGCGATGGCAAAAAGATTAATATGGCTTGTAGATGACCACACCAAACGTAGACTACCCGAGAAATTAGATTTTATTACAGATCCAGGTTATTTAGAGGGATTTGATAGTAGGATAAAAGCGGGTTATCCTCCAGATACGGGTCCAGAAGTTATTGTTACCCCTTTCTGTATTATGAGGTTTGATCCCGAATCAAAAGAAGCTTATCTAGACGCTTTACATCAAAATATTACAATCGAACAAGTGAAAGAAAACACTGGTTGGGATTTAAAAGTTGCTGAAGAAGTGAAGCAAATTGAACCCCCAACCCTAAAAGAAATCGAGGTATGCCGTCAAACTATGAAAGATGCAATTGATCAATATTTTGTACTAAAACCAGAATGGACTGTTTATTTAGATAAATAGTTTCATGTTTTTTCTTCAACTTAAAATTTAATGAATATGACAAAATTAGACCTTCTTTAATTCTACTTGTTTTTAAACGAAAAAAATAAAAAATAAAAGATATTATAACGCAATCATACGATTGACATAAAATTGCCACCATTTTTCCTAGATTCCATTATTAATTCAAGGAATCTCTGGGGTTGGATTGGCACATCATTAGAGAGATCAGCTAACTTAATTCTACCCGCTTGCATTGTATATCTATAAACCTTTTCTATATCTACATGTTCTTCTATGTAATAAACTTTCATTTTTTCCTTCTTTTGTCTCTCATCAAAGTATTCTTTTAATTCAGAAACAGCACAAGGTCCGTTTATGATAAAAGGACCGGGGTATTTATCTAATTCCTTAGTATCATGTCCTTTTCCAAGAACGAATGCATAAGGTCTAATTTTTTGACCAGGGTCACTACGGGTTGATTCAAAACCTAAACATCCAGTTTTGCATGCTTTTTCTTTACCTCTAAATACAGTTCTGGAAGGATGACGAGGAATATGAATGTTATCAACGTTGTGTTCTAATTGGATTTTATATTGACTGATTAGATCCTTCGTAGGGATTACATTAATTTCTTCAAGTTTATTAGTACCAAATCCTTTTTCAGCAGCCATTTTAATATGTACAGCGTCATCAATGCCAATAAGCTTACTTCCTATTGTATCAACAGCTACTAGATCAGTTCCACTTAGAAGTAGTCCCATTGGTAAAACACATTTCTCATTAATAAGTGCAGGTCCAAAATTTATTACTGTCGTAGCATCTACGATGTTAAAGTCAGGTATAAAGACATTTAGGGCGTCAACAATCTTCTCATTGATAAGATGGTGATTATACACTTTATCTTTATCATAAAAAAGACCATGTTGATTCTTAATACATATTGTAACGCCACACTGAATATGTGATTTTAATTTTGGTATGTTAATATAAGTGTTTTCACCTTTATGCTCAACTAAGCTTTCATATAATATTTTTGGCATAGGAATGGGTTTATCTAGAGCAATTCCTTTGAAATCAACGTCTATCGATTCTTCTTCATCTAAAAAAAGTGGTTTTGCTCCAAGTTTTTCAATATTTTTAGCGAGATCATCGATTTCAAATGCTAGTCTAGTACAAAAACCCACAGCCGAATTTTCCATTACAAATATATGTTTAGGATCTATTACTTCTTTTACAACTTTCACTGTTGATAAAATTACTTCACGATTAGTCATAATCTCTGGAGCAGGGCCTGTACCATTAAACTTTATGAAGACATCACCTTTACATATTTCTCCAGCCCCACCAAAATTATCGAAGCATTCTCGGATGCAATCCGTCATATCACCCGCAATTGGTTTGATAAAAACTTTAGAAGTCATTCTTTTTTCACTTTTAATATTTTATTGATTATTGAATCTCTAATTCTTTAGATAATACAGAATTAAGTCAGATGCAAATAAAAATGTTTAGGTATAAAATATCCATTTGATAATTTGTATTTAATTTTGAAGATAAATATATATAAATAGACTATCTGGAACTGATTGAGTAATGTCTTAAAAAAAATTATATGTTAATAGCATGGAAAACAATCAAAATCCCAGTTTCATTAAGATTTTTAAGCAATTAATAATAATTTTAATAAACTCGATAAGTAGATGAATTATTCAAAAATTGAGAAGATATTGAGATGGGAAATAAAATAAATATACAGATAGAAAATAAAATAGCAACGATAAAGATAACAGATCCTGATAATCTAAATCCCTTAAACAAGGAAACCGCCGAAGAATTATTGGAAACATTAGAATCGCTGAAAGATGACAAAACCATAAGATGTGTAATAATCACTGGTTCGGGAAGAGCCTTTTCTGCAGGTGGGGATATAAAGGGGTTTAAGGCAAGTATAGAAGCTAGAACCTCTGGTAAAGAAATGGATGATTTATTGAAAAAACTTTATTCGATTGCTTTAATATTACGTCTCTATCCTAAACCTGTCGTTGCTTCCGTGAATGGATGGGCTGTTGGGGCCGGTATGAATCTAGCGTTATCATGTGATTTCATTATTGCTTCTGAAAAAGCTCGGTTTAGACAATCATTTTCGAAACTTGGATTAATACCCGGATTTGCAGGATCAATACTATTAAGCCGTCAACTTACCTGGCAACAAGCTACCCAGATGGCATTTTTTGGAGATACATATTCAGCAGAAGATATGAATAAGTTAGGACTCATTAATGAGATTGTACCCCCAGAGAAGCTAGAAGAGGTTTCTTTACAATGGGCAGAACGACTTGCTAATGGACCAACGTTAGCATATGCTAGAACGAAAAAACTATTCTTCGAAGCATTAAGCACTCCTTTGGAAGAGCACCTCGAAAATGAACGCCAAATGCAGATAAAATCTGCTGAAACTGAAGATTATAAAAGAGGAGTTTTTGCCTTTATCGATAAAAAAGAACCCGAGTTTATCGGTAAATAATAATCAACAAATTTTTAATATTTAATTTTAAAATTCTTATTTATTGTTGTAATAACAATTCTGACAGCAAGTATTAAATACTCTAAAACTAAAACTAAACTAGTTTTTTTACATTATTTAATAATATTATAATAGGAAAGATCAGCAGAAATGTCAAAAAATAAAGATGTACTAAAGTTTTTTCAAGCCTACATTAAAGAGATGATTGATATTGGGGGAAATAATTTACCCAAAGCTATTTCAGTAAAATCTGGTTCAAAGTTAGGTAAAATTTATAAAGAAAGAGAGTCATTATCAAATATAGAAGCCATAATAAAGCAGTTTTATACCGCTTTTAAAGGAAAACCAACGATAAAAAAAAACGATGACAATACATATGATGTGAATGTAAAATTTTCTAAAAAATTTTGTCCGATTGGTGGAACTCATAATCCTTCTCGAGGTTCTGTTTTTCAAGAAAGTATCTGTATTCCCTATATGAAAGGATTATTAAGTGAAATATTTCCTCAATTGACGATTGAACTTGATTTTTTAAATTGTATCCCGCTTGATAACCAGAGAGCTTGCCATTATATTTTAAGAGTTAAAGAAATAAAAAAATAAATTAGGTTTATCAAACGTTAAATTTTTTCTATCTTCTCAATCCTTAATATCTTTAAGATGTTATTTATTTTCAAGAGAATAGAATCTTGAAAGCTTTAAAGCAGCAAAACAAGGCTTTGTTTCCCCTTCAACATAGATTTTATAGTCAAACTCAACATCGTAAGCATCGGTTCCAATTTCTTTGACAGAATTAACTTTACCAGTTAAACGAATGCGTTTCCCCACAGGTGTGGGCGAGGGAAAGCGTATCTTATTCCAACCATAGTTTATCGTCATCCTTGTATTTAACGGTATATATAATTGTGAAAATAATTTAGAATAAGCTATAGACAATACCCAATTACCGTGAGCAACTGTTTTTCCATATGGAGACTCTTTTTTAGCTCGCTCTGGGTCAACATGTATCCATTGCATATCACCTACAACCTTTCCATATTCATTTATTTCATCTTGAGTCACTTCATACCAATCAGAGGTTCCAAGTTCCTTCCCAACATAATTTTTCCAATCTGAAGGGCTTATCTCAAGTTGCGTCATTATTTACCCCACATTCTTACCATTTCTCTAGAAATCAAAAACTTCATAATTTCTGAGGATCCAGCAGCTATTTGACCTATTTTTGCATCTCTATAATATCGTTCTAATGGGTAATCTTCAGAATATCCTATCCCGCCGACTACTTGGATAGCTTCTTGTGTGATTTTTACTGTTGCATCTGCAAGTCTATATTTGATCGCTGCTACCGCTGCTCTGTAGTAATGTCCCTCATCCAACATTCTTGCTATTTGTGCCATCGCCATCCTATTCAACTCTAACTCCATAAACATATCACTGAGTTTGAAAGAAATTCCTTCAAAGGAATAAATTGGCTTTTTAAATTGGTAGCGTTTATGAGCATATCTGTATGACACTTCAAATGCGCTTCTTGCAAGACCGAGATATTGGGATGCCGTAAAAGTTCTTTCTCCATCAAGACCAAACATTAATACTTCCACTCCTTCATTCTCCTTATAAAGTAAATTTTCGACTGGAACTTTACAATTCTCAAATCGGAGATGAGAATTTGGCATTCCTCTACGACCCATGTGATTATAATCCCTAACTACTTTAAAACCCGGTGTGTCGGTCTCAAATATTAAAGCTGAAATTCCCTGACTTCTTTTTACTTGATCATTAGTAACGACATATAAAACAATATAATCTGCAGCGCTTCCATTTGTAATAAATCGTTTTTCACCGTTCAAAATATAATAGTTCCCATCTCGTTTCGCTCTTAAATTCATCCCTCCAATGGCATCAGAACCTGATGTTGGCTCTGTTATACCGATTGCACCTAATTTTGTACCATCAGCAATTCCTGTTAAATACTTCTGTTTTTGTTCAGGTGTTCCATATTCAATAATGGGACCAGCAAACAAAGCGCTACTTGCACCATATATTGTAGCTATACTATAATTAAAAGCTGATAATTCTTCTCCAAAAATAGTTCTATACAATATTCCTTTACCTAATCCTCCAGCTTCTTCAGGAATCACTATAGGTAAATATTTTTTCATTGATAGTAGAGTTTCCACGGCTAATTTTGTATTTCTTTCTTTATCAATCTTGTCAGAAATAGGTTCAATATTATCTTTGCACCATTTACGAACTTCCATTCTAAACTCGTTTTCTTCCTTTGTATAATAGTGCAATCTATCGGGCATACATGAATACCCATATTCTAAATTTAAATCTTCAAATTCAATATGTCCTTCCATATCAACCATTTTTTAATTTGAAATTTATTAACCTAAGTTTTCCATTTAATTTAATATGAATAATTAAAGGGTTTATTTAATGTTTTTAAATAGCTTAAATTATAATTTGAGGCGTATAAATAATAAGATATTTTAAAACAAGGTTTGTTAATAAAATATTAAATAATTTTTATCTTCAATAATTATATCTAATGATGAGAGAATTAGACTTTAAAATAATTGAAATTTAATAGTTAGCATGTCTGGTTATAAGTGCCCAAGATGCGGTAAGATCTATAAGAATAAAGGCAAATATTACAATGATCATATTCGAAGCTTTCATAAAAGATTAAAAGTAAAATTAGATTTTAAATTACAATCATAATTGGAATAGGTTTCAATATGGATTATATTACCTTAGGAAGAACTCAATTAAAAGTAAGTGTTATGGGTGTTGGATGTGGAGGACCAAGTCGAGTAGGACAAAATACAGGCCATAGTGAAGAGGATTCTATTGCAGTAATCAAACATGCATTAAAATCTGGAATTAATTTTATTGATACTGCAGAAGTCTATAATACTGAGAAAATTGTGGGAAAAGCCATAAAAGATTCTAACCGTGAAGCTTTAGTTATCTCAACAAAAAAATCAACTTGGGGAAAAGTTGAGCCAAAAAAAGTTGAAAAAAGCCTTGAGAATAGTCTTAAGAACCTAGGCACTGACTATATTGATATTTATCACCTTCATGGGGTAATTCTACAAGATTACGATTATCTTTATTCGGAAATTGTCCCAACACTTCTAGAGCTTCGAGATCAAGGTAAAATCCGTTATATCGGGATTACTGAACGTTTTAACCCAGATCCGAACCATTCTATGTTAGAAAGAGCATTAAAAGATGATGTATGGGACGTAATGATGGTAGGATTTAACATCTTGAATCAATCTGCTCGAGAACGTGTTTTAGTACAAGCTATTGAAAAGAATATTGGCATTCTGATAATGTTTGCTGTTAGACTTGCTTTAAGTAGACCACAAAGATTTAAAGAATGTATAGATGAATTAATTGAGAAAAAACAATTAGATCCCAATGAGATTGATAGATCTGATCCACTCGGGTTTGTTACACACATAGGAGGAGCAGTGAATTTAGTTGATGCCGCTTATAGGTTCTGTCGATATGAACCGGGGACACATGTTATTCTTTCTGGTACAGGAAATCTTGATCATATGAAAGCTAATCTTGAGTCAATTTTAAGACCATCTCTTCCTGAGAATGATTTAACAAAACTTAAAAGTATTTTTAGGAATGTTGATTCAATTTCAGGCCAATAGTAAGATAAACTATCACATGTAACAGATAATAAAACAATACTAAATATTTAAAAATAAAAATAAATCAACCTTAAACCGTGTTAAATATGATTTGGAACACAAAAATTACCAAAATGATGAATACCGAATATCCAATTATAATGGGTGCTTTTGCTATAATAGGGAAAGCTGAATTCGCAGCAGCATTTTCAAATGCTGGAGGATTAGGTATTATTACAGCATTGAATTTTAGAACACTTGAAGAATTTCAAGAAGAAATTGAAAAGATGAAGAAATTGACAAGTAAGCCCTATGGTGTAAATTTTACCGTGTGGCCTCCCCAAGTTAGGCAGAGGAGTGGACGATCTCAATCTGAGGAAACTTATTTCGACTTTGTTGATTTCGCTTTGGATTCAGGCGTGAAAGTTATTACTACTTCAGCTTACAAAGCAGCACAAATTGGAAAGAAAGTGCATGATGCGGGTTGTGTTTGGTTTCATAAGAGTGCTACAGTAAAACATGCCATTTCAGCAGAGAGAGCGGGTGCCGATGCTGTAACTATTGTAGGCTTAGAGGGTACAGGATTCAAAAATCCAAATCAAAATACTACACTTATTAATATGACAATGGCTAGAAAGCTTATTAAGATTCCCTTAATTGCTGCTGGGGGTATTGGAGACGCACGTGGATTTCTTGCGGCTTTAGCAATGGGTGCTGATGCTGTATGCTTTGGTAGTGCTATCATGGCAACAAAAGAAAGCCCTGCATCAGAAAAGTGGAAGAAACAAGTATTAAACCAAGATATATTTGATGAAAAATTTTATAAGAAGATTTACCATCTTGAATTACGAGATTCGCCTATAGGCTCGATGTCAATAGGACATATCTCCTCTGTGACTACTATTAAAGAATTTATTGATGATATTATAACTAAAGCTGAAAAAATCCTTAGAAAATGGGGTATAAAGGGAAACGAAATTAATACTTTTTAAAACTACCAATCAACTTTTTATTTTATCATCCATCTTATAAATTGAAAGTCTTCAATTTTTTGAGGATCGATAAAAATGGTAAAAAAAACTTGTGAAAAGCACGAGAAATTCAATTATTATTGCGAGGATTGCCAAGAGGCTAATCGTAAATATGAAATACAGAAGAAAGTTAGACTCTTAGAACGAGGAGAACTTGATCGAAAAGAAAAGCCCTATAAACCTCCTGGAAGGAGGAGGTATCTAAACGTTAATTGGATTGAGAAATTACCCCGTGCGAAAAAATATCTCAAATATATTATTCCTGTTGTAGTGATTGTTTTAGTTGTTTTAACGATCTTCTGGTTTTGGCCTGCATGGTTTGGTCCCATTAGCTTAAATGCTCAACTCTATTCGAGTAAAGCTGGGGGACTAAATTTTTATGATTTTTACTTTCTAAATTTCTGGTCAATTAATTTCTTCTTCAATAAGACAGCATTAACTGGAGCAATTATTGGATGTATAATAATGAGCTTACCACCTAATCAAAGTCTTTTAACGATAATCGGTACAAAGTTAAAATTTGGTAAACCTTCTCGGGTAAAATCTTTAATTTTCTGGTGGACGGCAGGTTTCGTCTTGTTTTATTTAGTAGGTATGGTGCTTGATTTTGATGGTCAGTTTTCATGGATCATGTATTTATTTGAAAAAGGAGAAATTTCATTATCACCCCTTACTATCTTTACCGATGCCCTTGATGTGATTATAAATCCCAATAACATGAATATTGGATTTATTTTTGTCTTTACGAGATTATATCTACCTTTGATTTACTTTATATTCGGAGTTTTGATTTTCAGATTGATTCTTAACATCGCAAGTAACTATTATTTGAAAAGAAATGATTTCAATATAGCTGCAAACGCATTGATAATAAGTGGTTTAGTTATGGGATTGATCTTCTTTACCTTACCAGCTTTTGCTTTAGATGGGATTCAAGTACTGCAAATGTGGTCCCTGGTTTTGGCACTTTTTGCTCTTATCGGATTAGGTATTTCAGTATATATTTTTGGTCGAATTAAATTAGCAAAAGATCCAATGCAAAGAATGATATTTAATCCTCGAGCAATTAGGGTAAGTGTGTTAGCTGGTGCGATGATACTTGTAATTTTAATACCGATGATGCTGAGTATCGGTCCAGCAATAACAATAAGTAATGAATCTGTTTATTCTGAATATCAATGGACAAAAAAAATCCAAAGGGAAATTTCGTGGACTCGAGCCGCCGCAGGATTAGATATGTTTGAGAATCGATACATTGAGAATTTCACGTTATCATCTGGTCCTGAAAATGATAGCCAAATGATCTCCCGTATACGACAATATGATCAAGATTATGCAGTGCAAAGTTTAGCAGCAAAAATAGGCACTACATTTGAAGGTTTAGCAGATTCAGATATTGTTTATATAAATGGAACAGAATATTGGGTTGCACCGAAAACTGTTAGACTGTCTCAATTTTCGGGAGATCCAGTAAAAACGAATACCGAGTATTATGATCATATTGAGGGATTCTTAGCATTAGATACATTCACCGGAGCCCTAGTCAACGTAAGCTTAACTTTCAACATCCCTGAAGATTACCCAATATTTTTTGGTGAATCTGAAAGCGAAAAATTTCTAGCCCAACAAGGAGCTTTTGGGGGTTTAGGAGGTTATGATAATTCTATCCTCCTCAATACTAGTTGGAGAGGTAAAAATCCTAATAGTGATTTTGTTTATATGGGTGATTCCGATGGGACACTAACCGGTTTAGATGCATTCTGGTATACGGCAAATCTAGGATTATGGGGTTATGTTTTTGAAGGAAGTGAAAAAGAATTTTTAATTAATAGAAATGTGAAGGATCGTGTAAGAAGCATACTTTTACCTCAATTAAGTATAGATTATGATCCGTATTTAGTTTTTGACACTCAACAACAAAAGGTGTATTATGCAGTTTCAATTTTCACGACAATAAATATTGGTTCATATGCAAATACTCCCATATTACGATTTTTAGGAATTAGCTTAATTGATGTGAAAACTGGTAAAATGGAATTTTATAAAAATCCCAGTTTAGTTACTGATTCAGATCCAACATATCCTCTTTGGAAATATTACATTGAAACTGCCTATGACTGGCAAGAATTTGATGAAACTACACAATGGTTAAAGGATCAGTTAAGATATCCTGAAAATTTATTTGAATTACAGTTAGAAGCAAATTACTTATATCACATTCAAGATTTAGCGACATGGAAAGGAGGAGCCAACTTTCATGAAAGGCCAGAAAATGGAGATCTCTTCTATATCGAGACGAACCTTGGAGATGGAATAGAATACGTTGGATTAGATTTAGTTGAGTTTAGAGGACACGAAGCAAGAACTCTTGCAGGAATGTATGTTATAAGACATGGTACGAATTTTGGGGAAGCTATTTTTTATTCTACTTCTAACTCAACTGAAAACTTGATTGGTCCTAAAACAGCAAGGGATACATATGAAGCTGAAGCAACACAAGTAATTTCTTTGATTGCTGGAGCTCGACACGGTAACACTCTTTTATATCCTCTTGGAGGTTCACTTTACTATTATATCCCAACATATAGTACATCTGGAGGTTTGCAACAATTAAAATTAACCGGATTTGTAGAAGCTTTCACAAGGAATGTAATACATGGATCAGATGCTAGTGAAGCGGAGGGTAAATTAGGTGATATTAGACCTGGGGAATTTACATTAACGGCTGATGCTGATAATCCGGACATTGATGGGAATTTTATTTTGAATTGGACTGAATCTTTGAGAGCAGAAACATATTCAATCTATAGAAACAATAGTCTTCTAACTCAAGATTTGCCAAATTCGCAAACTACTTATTCAATCTCAGAGTTGGGAACTGGAGACTACGAATTTCACATAGAAGCATCAAATAATATCGGAAATAGAACTTCAAACGCAATAATCGTGGGTGTTTCTAGGCCATTTATATTGACAACTGACGCTGATAATCCGGACATTGACGGGAATTTTGTTTTAAATTGGACTGAATCTTTGGGAGCAGAAACATATTCAATCTATAGAAACAATAGCCTATTAATCCAAGATTTGCATAGTTCGCAAATTTCTTATTCAATCTCCGAATTAGGATCTGGAGACTACGAATTTTACATAAACGCATCAAGCGCATTTGGAAATTCAACTTCAAATACAATTTTCGTAGTTGTCGAAATAATCCCTATTATTTACAGCTTTGATATGGATAATTCGATGATTTTACCTGACGATCTTGCTAGTTTTAGAATAGAACTTGAGAATTTTAATGAAACATTTTCAGCTCCGGGACTCAATGTACAAGTAAATCTATCGCTATACAGAGTAACAGGAGGCAATTTTAACGTTACAGTCTCACCTAGTCTTTATCCACTGGAAAATGCCACTTTCAACTACGGTTTGTACTCCGGGATTAATTTTACCTTAATTAATACTACTCTCTATTCTGGTGAAGGAATTATTCTAAACGGGTTTGTCAATAGTACCACTCCTGACATCATTTTAAGATTTAAATGGCTCTTAATTGTCAACGGCATTACAATCTATACTTCTGAAGAAAGTTTGATCGTTGTATCTTAAGGTTTATTTTTAACTTTTTTTTTAATTTATCATTTTATTCAAGTGTTAGTTAGTAAAAAGTAGGAAAACTGAGAAGGAACTTATGAATACGTGAAAATAATAATTACCTTAATATAAGAAATCCCGTTTCAGTTAAGGAAATTTATTAATACATCAATTAAAACGGTCCTTATGATAAGTAATAAAAAAAAGATATTTAGTTATTATTTTCACTTTTTATTCAATAGGGAAAAAATCTGGTAGATCCCCCGGTACTTTCAATTTCCAGTCCGGTTTTCTTTTTTGAAGAAAAGAAACTACTCCTTCTCGGGCGTCTGCTTGTTTACCAGTCCACCAAAAATATTTTTCATTAATTTTCTCTATTTTATAAATATCTGGTTCAATAAGAAATTGGTATAGCATGTGTTTTGTTAGAGCAACACTTACAGGAGCACAAAGCTTTATTTCTTCTGCAATTTCTCTTGCTGTATCCATAAGTTTATCGTCAGGCACAACTCGACTTACCAATCCAAACTCCAAAGCTTCCTTAGCATTAACAATTCTACCAGTATACATTAACTCCGCAGCTTTACTAACACCGATGATCCGAGGTAAAATCCAAGGACTAAAAATTTCTGGGATTACACCTCGTCGATTAAAAACAATTCCAATACGAGCACTCTCCGCAGCAATCCGAATATCAAACGGTAAAATAAATGTCACTCCAACTCCAACAACGGGTCCATTTATTGCAACAATGACAGGCTTTTTTAATGAAAAATATCTATCAAGTAGGCTACTCCTTTGCCTTCTTCGCTCAACTTCTTCACTAGATCGTTTGGATAAATCAAAAGTAGTATCACCTCTCGATAGATCCGCACCAGCGCAGAAACCCCTTCCAGCACCAGTAATAATTGTTACTCTTAGATTGGGATCATTTTCTACTTCCATTAAAGCATCCCAAATCTCATAACTCATTTCAGGTGTCCATGCGTTTAATTTTTCAGGTTTATTTAAAGTAATAGTCGCAATTTGATCCGAAACTTCAAAAATTATAAATTCATAATCCATCTTTATCTTTAACCTCCTTTTTTAGAATATTGAAGTTTTAAAATCTTGCTATGAATAAGTATTTTTTTCAATGAAGTATAAATCAAATGGAGAAATAATGATCTATAATTAACATATTTTAAGTGAAAATTTATGATCAAGACGAAAGTAACTGAAATGCTAGGCTGTAAATATCCCATAATTTCTGGGACGATGGCTAATATCTCCAATCCTGAATTTGTAGCTGCGGTAAGTAATGCTGGTGCTTGTGCAGTTTTAGCAAGCGCTAATTACAAAAAACCTGAAGAATTACGGGAAGCAATTAGAAAAACAAAATCTTTAACTGACAAACCTTTCGCTGTAAATATAAATCTGTTTCCGGCAATGATGCCACAAGAGAAATTGGAATTATACGTAGAAGCTACTCTCGACGAAGGTGCAAAAATAATAGAAACAAGCGGTCATAAAGCCCCCGCAGCTTTGGTTCCAAAATTTAAAGACGGTGGAGCCATTTGGATTCACAAGTGCGCAGGTGTTCGTTATGCTCGAACTGCCGCCTCTCTAGGTGCTGATATTATTACAGTAGTTGGGTATGAAAATGGTGGTGCAACTGGAACTTTAGATATTGGAACCTTTGTTATGACCCCATGCGTTGTGGATGCGATAGATGTTCCAGTTATAGCTGGAGGCGGGATTACAGATGGACGAGGTATTGCTGCAGCTCTAGCACTCGGTGCTGAAGGTGTTATTATGGGGACAAGAATGATGGCGACACAAGAATGTCCTATTCATGATAATCTGAAACAAGCTTTTGTTCAATCCAAAGAAACAGATACTCATATAGTTATGCGATCTATCCGTAATACCCATAGAGTTTGGAGAAATAAAGCTGCTGAAAAGATAATTGAATTGGAGTCAAAAAAAGCATCTCTACAGGAAATTATTCAAGTAGCTTCTGGTCAAAATGCATTAAAAATGTATAGAGAAGGGGAAATAGATGCGGGTATGGTAAGTTGCGGTCAAGGTATAGGTTTAATTAAAGATATTCCCACTGCAAAGGAATTATTAGATAGAATAATGGAAGAAGCCGAAACTGTTATCAACAAGTTAAAAGCTACTTTATAATCTTTTTTTTATTTATTTATTGATTGTTAAACCATTTAAAATTTCTATTTTATATAATTTATTAATTGGAGACGAAAATATGACAGATAAACTGAAGGATTTTCCTATTACAATAGAGATCCCTGTTCGATGGGGGGATATGGATGCCAGGGGACATGTTAATAATACTATATATTATAGATATTTTGAGAGTTCGCGGATTGCATTATTTGAATTATTGAATGTCTATAAAGAACCTACAACAGCTCTTATAGCACCTATATTATCCTATCAAGATTGTTATTATAAGGCACCATTAACTTATCCAGACACCATTTATGTTGGAGCAAAAATAAAAGATATTGAAGAGTCAAAAATAATAATACATCATTCAATAATGAGTAAAGGATTAAATCGCATAGCAGCTGAAGGAGAATCTCATATAGTGTGGTATAACTACCAAGAAAAAAAAAAAGCAATCATCCCAGATGATCTTAAACAGGAAATATTAAAATTAAAAAAGTATATTGATTGATGATTGGATAAAAAGAAATAAAAAAAAATAGAGAAAATGTTACTTGTTTCCTAATTTAAACTAGAACTGTTGCGCTTTATTGCAGCAACTGCGTCTTTAACTATTCGGGCAATAATATCAGTCACGTCGTCAATGCTATTAATAATACCGATTGATTGTCCTAAAAGAACGGCTCCAGTTGTAACATCTCCGTTATATACTCTATCATAAGCGCCTGCATCACGTGCTAACACCTCAGGGGTTAGTGATTTTTCATAGGCTATCATAGCCTCTTTAGTTTGAGGTGCGGGGTGGCTTAATGCATATTCATTTTTGAATAAACGAATAGGGCCGAATGAACCTGTAAAAAGTCCTGTATCTTGTGGTTTGCCTGGAGGGATGAGTCCCTTGTATGCTTCGTGAAATTCCGATTGTTTTGAAGCTATAAATCTAGAACCCATAGCTATTGCTCCTGCACCAAGTGACAATGCAGCTGCCAAAGACTCACCAGTTGCGAAACCTCCACATGCAATCTTAGGCATATCCGGAAACGCTTCGTTAAGTTGTTGCAATAAAACCAATGTAGAAACTTTTTCATAAGATTGATGGCCTCCTCCTTCAGTTCCAGTTGCTACTATTCCATCACAACCGGCATCAACGCATTTCTGTGCTAACCAGAGGGCTGGTGCTACATGAAAGTGTTTTGCTTCAGATTTTTCCTTTAAGTCTTGCCAATTCTTAGAAGAAGGCAAAATTTTTGAAGAACCAGCTGAAGTTAACCAATAAACACACTGTTCTCTCATCTTAGGATTCTCCATAACCATTTTAGGTACATCTGTTACCATTTCTTTGACTCCTCGATTATTCCGAGATGTAAGAAAATTAAGCCCGAATGGTTTATCTGTGTGTTCAATCATATATTCTATACTCTCTATATGTTCTTTTACCGGATCAGTCCCTGTTATGTTAACATTAGATAGAACGCCCATACCACCAGCTTCACATACTGCTAAAGCCAAGTCACGGGTGTAGAAAGGACCCATTGGAGCACTGAAGATTGGGTGTTTTATCCCAAACATTTTTGTTATATTTGTTTCAATCATTTTATAAATCACCTTTTAGTGAGTTGAATAAATCTACAAAACTATTAAAATTAATTTTTTGACTGACGTTTTTATCTAGTAAAAATAGATTAGAAATAAGAAAAAAAATATTAACGTATTAGAATTATCTTATTATTTTTAGTAGTAACTATAAGAGAGGCATTAGATCCTATTGCAAGTGCTTTCACAGGGTGCACAATATCAATAATTCTTATTTGCTTCCCCTTAGAATCAAATACATATATTTTTCCATCTGTAGTACCAATATAAGCGAGATTATTGCTATCTATAACAGGATCTGCTTTAATTGTAGCAGAAAGTGCAAAAACCTCCCATTTCATAGAATTTTTCGTTTCGATTTTAGAAGTATCTACTTTCAAAATTTTATTAGTTGGAATGAGATTTTTTGAAAGTCTAAACCAAACTTGATTATTTTCATCTAATCCTGCATAACCTGATGCTTTATAGCCATAAGCAGGGCCATAATTGTCTTTTGAATCTGAATCTCTAAATTTGTCCCAATTCCATTGGCAATTTTTATTAGCATCTTTTTTATCTGTGATTAAGTCTTCGAACGTAAAACATACTAATCCTGGCCAACTTGCACTGATGTAATGTACCCATCCTTTCCCATTAATACTAACTGTAGTTGGATAGACAAAAGTTCTTGTGCCTGCTACAAATCTTCTCCCTTTTTTTCCCATTGGATCGAATATAGCACATTCATAATAATATTCTTCTTCCACCTCGTCAATTGGATCCCATGTATAAGCTTCTGGATGAGTGCGGTTTTCACGAAATGGTACATACACGTTTCCTTTTTGATCTAAAGCAGGGGGAGAAACCCCAACAAACCGTCCTGCTCTCCAATTCGCAGTTAATTTGGGATCATCCAGTCCAGTTGAATCCCCATCTGGAGAAATTACGTAAATACCCGCCCAATCAATACTCCAGGCTGAAATATAAATAGTTCCTCCAGGGCTAATATTTGGGGCTGATGGCAATCCATCAATAGTTTTTTCCCAGCGTTGTTCCCCGTTTGATTCTAGACATACAACTTTTCTGAGAGCAGCAACGATAAGACTACCATCAGACCGAACTGCAGGCGTTGTAATTCCACGAAGTGGTTTCTTTCTAAATCCTATAAGCGGTTGTCGCCATAATATTTCTCCATTTTGGGAAATTGAAACCAATTCTTCAGTTTTCAGGGGTAAATAAATAATACCGTCCTGTCCAATAACGGGTTCACTTGAAATCTCACCCACATCTAATTCCCATATAATAACATCATTTTCAGGTCCTGGGAAAGCACTTTTACCTGATGAACCAGCATTTGCGCGAAATCTTGCCCAAGGACTTGAGATTAAACCATTTTTATCATTCACATTTAGATCCTCTTCTGAATTTTAAGAGCCTACAAAGTAAATAAACTCACGATAAGAATACATCTGTTTTTGTATTTAAATGTTTTAGAAGTAGTGATTAAAGACCTTAATATCGTTATTTTTCGATTTTAGGATAAATAGATTTATTACAGAAAATTTTTATGTTATTTTAAAAAGAGAGAAAAAATTAATTAAAAACCATAGGTATTAAAGATGTTATTAGAATAAGCTTTTGCGGCATGAATTCGGTCTTGAGCTTCATTCATGGACATTGCTTCTTCAAAATATCTTGGATTTAAATCTCCAAGTAGATCGTCAACTTCACTTTCCATTGATTTTTGAACTTCAGGTTGTTCAATCTCATCAACTTCAAGGGTCTTCATTTCCATAACTTCTTCATAAGCTTGGGTCATTTTTTTTTTTCACGTTTTTTGTTTTTTCTTATAATTATTATATTGATGAGAGTTAATATATAGTTTAAGAATAGGAACTCTGAATGGACTCTTAGACTATTTTTAGATTCCTACTTCAATGCCATTTTAAAATAGTTTTGAAACCCATACTATTATTGGATTTAATATTAGTTCAGTTTGAAAACTATGAATGGATTTAATATGACTCAATAAAACTCATCATTGACAACAAAATTAAAAAGTTGACATTAATTTAACAGTTCGATTAAAAAATGGATGACATTTAACGTTATTTTTGGATGATACCTTTTGTTGGAGTAGTAATTTGCATTATTGCTCTTTTTACTCCAGCAGCTTTTTTTGAAAATCAAATTTGGAATCATACCATATATGTTTGGATTTGGGGATATAATATTGATAAGCTTGTATCTGTTTATGACCAGAGTGTTTCAATTGACAGCCATTTTTATCCATATCCCCTCCAACTTTTACCCTCATTAATTTCTTCATCGATAATTTTGATAAGTATAATTATAATTGCTATTGGTGTTTATAAACACAGAAATGATTTTAGAGATGGTAAAATTAAAATTACCCAATCATTAATTCCTGCTATTCTAATAATTATTTGCACAATAATATGGATGTTAACTATGGAAATTGCAGAATTATCAATTTATGATTTAAGCATGTGGGATCGCTATATCCCTAATTCCAATTTTCATTGGCTTTATCCTTTATTTACAATTTAGGAATAAAAAATTAGATGATTCTCCTCAAGAAAACAGAAATAATAATAGTTAAAAAAACCTAAACAATTTGGATTGCATTTTCATTAACCCATAATAAATATTAAAAACAACTAAAACAATAATTAAAGTATAAACTTTAAAATAGATAGGTGCGATATAAAATGCGAATAACAGTTGAGGATTCTAGAACAGGTAAGGTAATTAAGTTGGATGTAAAGAGTCATCATCAAATTGAGAGGATTGTTGATATAATTATAAAACATATGGGTATAATAAGCGCAGAACAACGTTCTTATTCCCTAGTTTTACAAGAACAAGAATTACCGAGTACAATTACGATTGAAGATGCTATTCATAAGTTTGGTTTACAAGAAAATGATAAACTAATATTATGGGCCAAAGTTATTGGTGGATTTTAATATAAAAAGCGAATTAATTAATTGATCTATTACTCAATCATCAATTATAATAACGTCTTCCTCTGATTCCTTTTCTTCATTTTCTTTCTCTTCGATTCCAAACTCTTTTTCAAGATCTTCCATTGATTTTTTTTTAAAGAATTCAGCAGCTTCTAAACATATTGGATAATTAAGTGGATCATCTGGGTTAGGATGTCTTATTAAGGATTTTAATGCTTTTACGGTAGTTTCTAGATCGGATAATCGAGACCATTTTTTTAAGACATTCAAACATATATATCCTGTACCGGGTTTTCTTGAGGGATTTTCGACAGGATGAATATTGGGATGAAATATATTTGAAGTCCATGAAAAATCTATCCCTCCAGGATAAGGAAATTGTCGATTAAGCTTTAAAAAAATTCTATGTATCTTTTTAGGTTTTAAATCTTCTTGAATTTTGGTAAATCCAAAAGCATTTATCTTAATAGAAAATTCAACACTATCATTACCTTTCAATATTGAATTTTCTGCTAATACATTTAAGTTTTTTATATTATTAAGCTCATTGTTAATTCTATCTTTCCATATTTCATGAGGAAGTTCTGGCATATATTTCCCCCCTTAATTTTCTTACGTCAATTTTAAAACTATAATAATTATATATTTTTTATTTATTACTTTTTTCTTATTTTTGAAACTTCATTTTTTCTTTTTATATGAGCATATCCAACAATCTGGATTCTTTATTTTCTCTACAATTCTAAATTTATTTAATAAACCATTGTATGTTAATTGCTTCCCTATCATTGGTGTACCAAGGTGGGGATTCCATTCTTGGTTTTCTTTATAATAATCAATCCCTAATAGGAATTTTAAAACTTGTTGAGATTGCAAACCACCAATAATAGAAGTAGTAGTAATAATTGTTGCTATTTTTCCTATAGTTTCTCCGTTTTCTGAGGTTATTTCTTGACCTGTACATGAAAATTTCTTCCACATCAAATCTAAGTCAGCATTTGAGATACTGCATTGTAAGCATGCTGCATCTTCTACACCAGAATATACCGATTGAACACTACCAAAGAAATCTTCAATTCCTGAGTCTATAAAGGGAATTCCATAGTAATAGGCATAATTATTAGCCTCTATTCTAGCCTCGACATTATCTAAACATGAACAAATTACGTTAGATTGCTCATATAGAGTTTTATTAATATCTTTTAAATTCTTTCTAACTGCTACAACTTCAACATCAGGATTTAATTCTTCACAAGCCTTTTTAACAACATCCACTTTATAATCTTTATCCTGAGCACTTTTAGCGTTAAACATTACGCATCTATTTAAATTTGAATTATTTATGAAGTCATAATCAACTATTATTAATTTTCCAATTCCTGTTAATACTAAATTTTTCACAACCTCATTCCCAGTAGCTCCAACACCAATAATCATGACTGTAGCATTAGAAATTTTGCTTTGATCCCAACCAGTGATACGTTTTTGACGATCAAACTTATCTGAATCTATTGATTCAATCCCATAGACTTTAAGCTCTTCTCGATTCTTTTTATTATTTTGCATAAAAACTTTTAAGATAAAGTTAATTTTTGTTCAATGATACAATTGCATAACTAATTGGTTTATACCCCTTTTCTGAGTCATTGTCAAGAGTAAAGAATTCTATAATATCTCTTATTGGATCCACAACCAAAGCGACTTGATAAGATTCCGGAAAAAAATATTGCTGGGTTTTTAAATCAGTAGTAGATAAGAAACATCCAAAGTCAGGATGAGAATGAAACCATCCCAAAATTCTAAGAAAGGGATTATTTTTATGATCTTTCATTCGTTGAAATTTGCTCTCATATCTGCCGGCAGTACCTTCTATTTGAGAAGTGGAATACTTTTCACTATGAACTGCACCTAAAAGAAAAAGAGGTTCTTCGATAATTATATAATTTTGGTCATTCCATTGTAATATAGTACCGATTAAATAACCAAAAATTTCATCTTCAATCTTTTTACAATATGAAATAACTTTTTGCAGCGTATTTTCATAAATATAGGCAGGAAATACAAAATTTTCATCAATTACCATGATTTTTGATGGGATTAAATTCTTTAAAAATGCATATATTATTATAGAATTCTTTTATTTTTTTCAATTAATGTAATTTATAGCATTTCATTGATTATATTATAAATCCTATTTTTTGCATTCTTATCAATCGCAGAAAATCCAAAAGTTTTAATCCCAAATGACTCACTTATTTCTTCTGGGTTGAATGATGAGTTTTTTAAATCTTGGAAATTTGCAATCATATAAAAATCTGCTCTTATACCTCTATTCTTTAATTGATTATAAAGATTTTTTGTTTTACTTAGATTTCCGGCTCCTGAATTTGTAATTATACAAATCACATCGGCAGAGTCTAACAAGGGGCTAAAAATTCTGCTATTCTCAATTAAGTCTTGGAAGTTAACTTCTCGAAATATTGCTTCGTTTATTTTAAAGAAATTTGGCAATACAACCCTTTTTTGTATGATTTCATTCATATCACTATCTAATTCCAAAATTGTCTCCCCCGGGAATAAATTCATTATTGTAGTTTTCCCTACACCATCCTCACCTACTAACAATATCTTAGGTGGGATATATATCTGGGTTTCAATAAATTCATCAAGTTCTTTAATCCCTTTAATTTTCTTCGTCCAATTAGATGATTTAAGATTATATCGTCGGAGGAATTCATTCTTTAACATTTCTAATTTCCCTCTCACCTCCTCCTCAGAATCACCAGAATCGATTATCATCACATAAATATTATTTTGATCATCATAAGAATAGACAAAACTAAAATTGGTGAAATTTAAGGATCTTACATGTCCTCCTCCTAGTTTTCTTCCAATCTTATTAAAAACAGTAAGATATTCTATAATATCATTATCAACAAAATGAGGATCAAATAATGTCTTAGAATAACATAATTCACCATCAGTTGATATAATAAATATTTTTGAAATCATTCGGATTCTTTTTTCTCTTGTTAAATTCGATATTTTAGTTGGACATCTAATTATAATTAATTTCTTTTCCTAAATTACCCTAGAAGTACATGGTCATCATTTATTTTAAACTTTTTTTTAAATTTGTTTTCTTAATTTAATTTCAGTTATAGTTGTTCTTAACATTTCACTAGTTATATCATAAATCTTGTCTATTGCATCTTTTTTAATCGCTGAGAGTCCAAAAGTCTTCATTCCTAACAAATCTTCCACTTTTTCAGGTTCAAAGGAAGTACTCTCTAAATCTTGAAAGTTTGCAATAGCATAAAAATCTGCTTTTTTTACCTTTTCCTGTAAGATTGAGTACATTCTTTTGGTTCTCCCTATATTACTTGCTCCAGAGTTAGTGACAATGCATATTATATCCGCAGTATCCAATAAAGATCTGTAAATTTTCGAATTATCTATCAATTCCTTCATATCAATTTCTCTTAAACTTATTTGGTTTATTCTTTCGAGAATAGGGAGATGAATAAGTTTTTGTATTATTTCATTCAAATCATCATCTAATTCTAAAATAGTTTCTCCTGGAAATAAATTCATGATTGTGCTTTTTCCAACTCCCTCTTCCCCAATTAATAAGACTTTAGGTGGGATAAAGATATGTTTTTCAGCAAACTCATCGAAGGCTTTAAATTTATTAGTTTCACAATTCCAATTTACTAAATCATCATAGAACCTTTTCATAAACTCTAATTTGAGTAACTCAAGTTTTTCTCTTACATCTTCTTCGAGATCTTCAATATCTGCAATTATCGTAAACATACAAATTTTTTCATCATCAAACGAATAAATGTAATTTAAATTTCTGAAGTATAATGACTTTATTTCTCCCCCTCCAATTTCTTTCCCGATATTACTAATAGCTGTAAGGAATCCGCTAATCAAATCATCATCAACTTTATCTTGCCCGACAAACATTTTAGAATAGCAAAGCAAACCTGAAGATGTTATCACAAGTATTTTTGATATCATTTTGGAATTCTTATTTATGTTTGATTAATAATTAATTTAATAATAGGTAGCGTGATTATTTAAAATAATTATACGAAATTGCATCAATTATTAATTTATTTTTCTTATTTATATAGAGTTGTGATATATTTTGGATGAAAGAGAGGAAGATTCGCAATCCAAAGATCAAGAACCGATAATAATAGGTGCTGAAGATCAAGAAATTGAAGAAAAAAAACCTCCAAATGACAAAATCTCGGTTTACAGAATTGTTGAAGAGAACCTTGATAAAACAGATTCCTAAGTAGAATAGGATGAGGATTAACCGATAAAGAACTATTATTATTTTAAACACTTTCGTCAGAATCTTCTAAAAATGAGATTTTTTCCCTTGTTTTCTCAAATAGGTTATCATCTATTCTTTGTTTCTTTTTTCCAAGTTTTTTATATAGAACTGAAGATATGCTTGCTATTCCGAGGGAAAAGCCCACAATTGCTCCCACGATTATATAAGGAATAAGTTCATAGGCTGTAATTTTTAATGGTATTAAAAACAAAGTAGCTATATTTCCATATATATCAGAAACTTCAATAAAAAGCGTGACGACAGAATTAATATTTTTAAGATCAGTAATAACAATTGAGAATTCACCTTGATTATTCATTGAATAAAGAGTTTGAGATCTCCAACCAGAATTTTGTGAAAAGATGATTCGAATTTTATTGATAAGATTATTATCGATCGAGGTTATATTAATTAGAAGTTGAATGTCTGGAGTTTCATAACTTTGTTTGATACTGGCGTTTAGAATAAATGGTTCTGTTAAATCTTGATAAACTAACTGATTAGAATAGTGTTTACGTGGGATATTCTCTAGTAAAATTGATTTTGCAGAGATATGAGTATCATCATACATACCCCAAAGTTCACAATGACCTGAAAAAGTGTTTTTTATACTATTTACT
>Ga0209976_10000400_pt1 | contig 29797 bp, 24 predicted proteins | sample SumtaG_FD_182806 | JGI IMG/M metagenome (GOLD analysis project Ga0209976, IMG submission 182806) | Deep subsurface microbial communities from Indian Ocean to uncover new lineages of life (NeLLi) - Sumatra_00157 metaG (SPAdes) (version 2) | ecosystem: Environmental > Aquatic > Marine > Oceanic >...
TGTTGTAACTGAATCTTTTTGTCCGTTTAGTTTCTTCAGAAGTAACCGTTAAATAACTAATACACTTATTTAAATATTCATTTACTTTTTTCTGGAAAAAGTTTAAATACGAACCTTTAAGTCCTCTTCCTATTAACTTTAATGCACTGCCATGATCAAGGTGAATCAATTCTGTTTCAGGGGAGAAATCAATAAGTGAAATATCACCGAAACCATGAGTAATAAAAATATATTTAGCTGCTTTAAGAATTTTTACAGGTTTAAAGAACTTTTTATTCGATACTACATGATAATTTCTCTCTTTTAAATCTTTAAAAATCACTTCTGAAGATGTAAACCAAACACATTTATAATTCGTATTTTCCGTTAGGTAAAGAAATAATTCTCTGCTATTTCCAGAAAAGGCATTTCCATTAGTGCTTCCAAAAACTATTAAATTTTCATCAACTTTATTAGTATAAAATTTTGATAAACTCCATGAAATTAAATGTCTAATATTCATTCCTATTTCTTCAGAGAGAAAATCTAAAGAACGATTATAAATTTTTGATAATTTTGACATGATTTTTTAGCGTGTTCGTTGATTATAAATAGCAGATATATTATTAATCTTCAGTATTTAATTATTTAATTGTTTTTTAGTTATATTAATCATACATCATTCTTAAATTAATTTTCAAATTAAATTGTCTAATCTATTGATATTCTTTGATTAGTTCTTTTATTAGACAAGTTATCAATACTAAAAATTAATTATCAAGAGAATTAGAACAGTGATCAACAGATTAAAATAAAATAAACAATAAATTTGCAAAACTTTAGTAAACTTTAAAAAAATTTGATCTCTCTCATTATCAAATATGCTTCATATAAAATGTAAACAAGAGCCTCATGCCAATTAAAAATAAAACAAAAAGCTTTCAATCGTTAAAAAAAAAGCCAATAATAAAAAAAATAAGTAAAACAACTCTGAAATTATACTTAAATAATCGAAATAATCTTCTCTTTATTTCATTAATTTCTTCAATTTTAAGAATATTATTTAGATCCAAATTATTATTTCGAATGTTCTATTTATTAATTAAACGTACAAATCTTAAAGGGATAAATGAGTTTTGGATTATAAGAATCGGATTTTTTAGGAAGAAAAAGTATCTACCGTTCATTACCTTAGATTCTTCTCTGATAAATAATATTTTTACATGTTCTAATCTCATAAAATTACCATTTAAATCAGAATCTTGCCAAAGGATTTTTATTCAACATTTTTTCAAATATTTCCATAGTAAAAAAATTAAGAAAGTAATAAAATCTTGGAAAAAAAAATTGATCCCGAGTGGTATTCTTAAAATACAGGTTAGTTTAAAGAACAATGAAAAAAAGCTTGAAAAATTAAAAAGCATCCTGAAAAAATATGATTTTTTTATTGAAAATATCAATGAATATGATTTAAATATTAATGGATGTATTGAAATTACAGCCATTAACCAGAAGAACATAAAGTCTACTTTTATCGATGTTTCTTCTCAGAAATTAAAAGAAATCTGTTTAATCATAAGTCAATACAAGAAGATTTTTTTAAATATGGATAAAATCGGTATTTTTGGATATGGAAGTAAAAAAGTTAAAAATTTTCTTCAAAATTCAAATATAAACAATACTAATATTCAAGCCATTGAATCTATGGCAACTCTTTCAAATTTTTCAAATGATTATTTCGATGGAGCAATAATAGCTAATTTTTTCGAATATAATAATTATTCAGATGAGATAGAAATCTTCGGTGAATTAAGAAGAATTCTTAAATCTGGAGCAAGCATTTTAGTTATAATTCCTGAGAAAAAAAATTATTTCACTAAGCATGTAGCTCAACTTTTTGATAAAGGAATTTTCATAAAAAAATTGGATGACTATAATATAGCAATTAAATGGATAAATTTAAGCTCATCTTTTAGAATGATTCAAATTTTAATTAAGAATGACTTTAATTTTCCTTTAGAAGATAACAAAATAAAAGTACTCTTATTAGGAGTTTATTCTCTAAGATATTCCTTTTTAAGCAATGCTCGGTGGGATAGTCAGGCACGAGCTTTTAAAAAATTAGGTTATAATATAAGGATCTTGGATATTAAAGATAATTCATTTAGCTATTTGTTTAATTATATTAAATTATATAATCCAGATATTTTATGGATTGCAAGTAAACTCGCTTATGATTTTTTAAAAAAATATTCTAAATTTTTTAAAGATTCTGATATAAAAGTAGTATATTGGCTCTGGGATATTATTACACCTGTTAAATTTGATTTTAAAGGAATAATTGATTATATGTTTATTACAAGTAAAGGGGAAATTCCATTATACAAAAAAGCCTATAATTTAGATAAAATATATTATATGCCTGTCTCAATTATGCCTGAAATTATTCATAGAAATAAATTTATAAAAGAAAAATATGATGTAGGATTTGCGGGACAAATAAGTCAAACTCATCCATTTTATAAAGAAAGGTCAGAATTACTTGAATATATCGGGAAACATTTCAAAGTGAAAATTTTTACAAATATTTATAATAATATTTCGGAATACTATTGCCAGTGCAAAGTAATATTTGGTGGTACGCCTTACTTTAAAGATTTAGAATTATACGCTTCAAATCGACCATATGTAGCATTAGCAAGTGGTTGTTGTTTCATTATAAGTTATTTTAAGGGTTTAGAAAAATTAGCTGAAAATGAAAAACACTTATTATGGTTCACTAATAAGGATGAGTTAAAATTATTATTGGATAAATATATTTCAAGTGAAGAATTACGCGAAATAATAAGGAAAAATGCGGTAAAATTAATAAAAGAGAAACACAATTATCTTATAAGGATTCAAAATATGCTGGATATAGTAAATGGTAAAACCGAAGATTTTTATGGTTTTATAAATTGACTTAATCTGAATTTATTTATGTGCTTATAAACTAATGTTGCTTTACAAGAGAGTTATAGAAATCATTTAAGCTCATAGATTTCTTCTTATACTTCTCATAAACCGAATAACTTTTATAAATGCTTCGATAAAAGTCACACATTTCACAAATAGAATTAAACTTACCTTGTTGCTGCTTTTCAATTAAATTTATATAGCCTTTATTTCTAACTGAATAAACATTTTCAAAAGATTGAATTCTAATATCTCCAATTTGTAATGTAGCATGAATATCCCTACAAGCGCAGGCATTAATTCTTCCATCGACCATGACTTGATTTTTATAAAATATTAAAGAACATGCGCCATTTTTATGAAATTTCAAGGGATCATTTATAATCATATCTAATCCATTTACATCCTTTTGGGTAATCAAACCTCCCCAAGTATTAAATGATTTAAGAATATGGATAGGACTACCTGTAATCTTTACAATATTTCTTACAACCTCACATAAATCACTTTCACATTTTTCTAAAGATTCAAATGAACGATTTGTTCTTAAGCCAAAACTTAATGTGAAATTTATTTCTTTACACTTTTTTAGTAAATAATGAAGATTTGATAATAGTGTCTCATATGTTTTTTTATTTCCTCTTGTTACATTAATAAAAGAAGTAAAATCATGACCATACAGACTTATATACATTTCTTTTACTTTTTTTGTTTTAAACAACTCATTAATAATATTTTTATCAACAAGAGTGAAATTAGTAAAAAAACTATAATTTTTCACTTTAGGATGATTTTCTAAAAATTTAATTTTATTAATGAAATTACGATCAACAAAAACTTCACCTACTATAGGAGTTAAACCAAAAGTGCTATACCCAAATTCGGTCGCTCTATTTATTATATCAAAAAACATTTCATTGGACATTATTGATTTTTTATTCATTAGCGATTTACTATAGCCACAAAATTTACATCTAAGATTACATATATTTGAAACTTCTATATATAAATGTTCTTTAGGATTTGGAATGAATTCGTTCTTAAATAGCCTATTTATCTTCATCGTAATCATATCCGCATAGTATTTCATATTAATTCTATTTTTAGTAAGTCTTCTGATTAACGCTGAAGCTTTAAATATATATTCATTGAGAGTATTAACGGTTAGCTTAACAAAATTCTTAATTTTCAACGCCTAGAAATTAATTAAATTTATATTAATTTTTATTTTTAAGATTTGATAATAATTTTTGTTTATTTTCGGAATAGAATTCATTAAATGTATTTTTTAGGACATTTCGATAAATTAATGAATTTTTTTCCCAATTAAAAAAATCTACAACACGTTTATGACCATATTCTCCAAATTTACAGCGCAATTGCTCGTCATTATACAAATGCATAATTCTCTCTTTTAAACTAACCTCATCATTGGGTTTTATAAGAAAGCCAGTCTTTTGATCTTCAACAGCAATTTTTACACCTCCAGAACGAGAACCAATTACAGGTAATTTAAAGTAATTTGCTTCAATATAGACTATTCCAAACCCCTCAATAGAATTTTTTTTTAATTCTGGTACTAAAATGAAAAGATCAGATAACTTAAAATATTTGTTTTTTAGAGAATCATCCACTTCACCTAATAAAGTTACAATTTTTTCAAGATTTAATTGAGAGATTAGTAATTCTATTTTTTTTTGCTCTTCTCCTCCACCTATAATGAAGTATTTAATTGGAATGTTTCTATTTTCATCTAATATCAGCCTTATTGCTCTTAAGATTGTTTCAAAACCTTTTCTAGGATAAAACCTACTTACTGTTAAAATAATAAATTCTTCTTTATTAATTCCGAATTTGTTCCTTAACTCTGGAATTGACTCCTCCACTATAGAGTCATTAATGTTAACTCCAAGATGTATAATTTTTACGTTATTTGTACTGACATTATGAATCCTTGTTATGAATTTCTTCATTATCTTGTTAGTAACAATAATTTTTTGGATATTTTGCAAAATAAACGTTTTAATATTTAAGGGATATTTTATAAGAAAATCATCACCATGAGCTATAGTAACCATAGGAATCTTAAACCATTTTGATAAAATATAGCTATATAATAGAGGAATATTAGCAGAGCCACTAAGAATAACATCTATTTTATGTTCTTTAAAACTTTTTACTAAATTTTTGATAGAAATTATACGTCTAACTATAAATTTTAAATAGAAGCAATAAAAGAACATTAATTTTAATTTGTCTTTTAATTTAATCCCCTTAAAAAAGAAGAGTATATGAAAAAACAAATAAAATAGAAAGTAAAAAAATTTTATATGGTATTTAAAAATACCTTTCAATGAGATATCATTACTTAAAACGTTGAAATGTAAATTATTAGGATTATGATGTGATTTATTAAAAACATATACTTTTTCACCTAGCTCTGTTAAAATATTGCTGACATTCAACATTACATTAGCTATTCCTCCTTTATTCGGAATAAAATTATTTGTTATTAGTGCTATTCTCATCGTAAGGCTAATTTAAATAATTAAAATGTTTTAAGATTGCTTTTGCTTCTTTTTCAAAAATTTTTTTATCTAATTCTGAGAGTTTCTGTATTTGAATTTTATTAATATTTGGATCTAATAAATCATTAATACTTACAGAATCAAACCAATATTTTGTATCTAATTTTCCAAATTTTACTTTATGAATTCCATCTCTCGTTAAGATCTTTTTTGATTTAAATCTTAATTTATGAAGTGAAATTGGTTTTAATTGAGTAAACTTATACAATTTTGACGCTTCAACAAAAGGATTTTGTAAAATATCTTCAAATTTTATAATCATATAATTTTTGATTGTTTTGCTATCATTTATCATCATCTCACAATATTTTCTGTATCTAATACTATTTTTGCTAGCATTTTTGCCTCTCCTAATCCAACTTTCGCATAACGCATAACCATTTCTAACTATTCCTATAAAAAAAATATTGTCATATATTCGAGAAAAAAAACTAGTTAATCGGATATCATTATGCACTGATTTTAAACAAAGTACACTACTTTTTACTTCGTCTAAACTGTAAGGAGTGTTTTGATATTTAAATCGGTTATAGTGATTAGTATAATTCTTTAGTTTATAAATATAAAATAGCTTATCAATCAAAATCCCAATTATCTTCACAAGAAATGAATTAAGAATAAATTTATTATTTAATAAGTTATATACTCCTAATTTAAGACGTTTAATTAAATAACCTATTTTTTGATGTGTAGGAATTCTATAATTTTGTGAAATAATCTGCCCTGTTTCAAGATCTTGTGGTGAACAAACCATCGGATGTGATTGAAAAATATTATAAACGAGATTCGTACCACCTCTTTGAAATCCATTTATAACAATTACTTTTTTATTCTTCATTAACGACGTTTACCCGCAAATTCCACAAATTAATGATATTTTTGACGATTTTAGTAAGTAAGATAAACTTCGAAATAATTTAAATTCTTTATTTTAAATGACGTTTGAATACGCATACTCGAAAATTTAAAGAAACATCTATTATTTTTTAATTAAATAAATGATTAATAGGTGATAATTTTAGAAAGTATTATCTTAGCCGCTGGATATTGTAGTAGGTTTAATTTTAAGGATAGTTCATATAAAAAATATATGCTTCCTCTTGAAAGAAGTAATATTTTGAATTATCTAATAGTGGCTATGTATAAAGCTGGAATTAATAAAATTAACATTATAGTGGATGAAAATGTCGATACTTCTGTCATTACTAATTCATTCAATACATTTATCGATAAAATTGGAATAAAATCTCCTGAGATTAATTTTATTGAGAATTTTCACTCTGAAAGAGAAAATGGATATAGTCTCTATTTGGGAGTGAGAAAGGTTTTATCAAAAAGTTTTATATTATCTATGGTGGATCATGTTTTTTCTGATAATATCTATTCCCATTTAATTAATATCTATGAAAATGAAGATATTATTTTGGCTACAGATCCTATGAAAATTGAGGGTATTTACGATTTAGATGATTGTACTAAAGTTTATGGAGATAATTTAAATATAAAAGAAATAGGAAAAAAGGTACTAAATTATAATCGACTTGATATGGGGGTATTTTTGATGAAATCTGAAACTATTCAAGACATTTCTAAGAAGATTGAAATAAAGAAGAAAAAATTTGGAGTGTCTGATATTGTTATCTCTGCCATTGATTTAAATTTAAAAGTTAAGTATTTAGATTTTCCTAATACAACATGGTTAGATATTGATACAGATGTAGAATATAAGAAATTGAATAATATTTTTTATAAATCTTCTAAATTTCGACCTTTTAATTTAGATTTTTTTGACAAAGCATAAAGAGAATTTATTCCTTACTTCTTTTTACAATGGCTTTTTATGCCATTCAAAAGTCTTTTTTAAGCCCTCTTCAATATTTACTTGAGGATAATAATTTATGATTTTCTTTGCCTTTTCAGTATTTGAGTATGTAATATCTACATCACCTTGTTGTCTTTCTACGTACCTTACTTTTTTAGATTTTTCAGAAATCGCATACATTTTATCGATTAAATCATTAATTTTTATTGGATTTGAGCAGCCCAGATTAAAAACATTTCCTGCAGATTCAAAATTTTCTCCTGCTAAAATTAATCCATTTATAATATCTGATATGTATGTAAAATCTCTAAGTTGTTCGCCATCTCCATATATAGTAATTTCTTTATCTTGGAGTATGAGGTTGAAAAATTTTCTTATTGCCATATCAGGGCGTCCTCTCGGACCATAAACTGTATAAAATCTAAGGGAAGTAACTGGTAAACTATATTCTCTAAAATATAAATCAGCATAAATTTCTCCACATAATTTTGAGACGGCATATGGAGATATAGGATTTTTCGGATGTTCTTCATCAAGAGGCGTGTAAATCGGATTCCCATATACTGAAGAAGAAGATGCATATACAACTTTTTCTATATTATTTTTTATGCTATATTCGAAGATGTTAATAGTACTGACGATATTGTTATGTGTAACTTCCGAAGCATTCTCAATTGAATATCTTACCCCTGCTTGGGCAGCAAGATGAAATATTATGTCTATATTACAGTCAATTTCTTTATAAGTTGATTTATTTAAAAGATCTCCTATAATTAAATTATACTCTTTAGAAAGTTCGAATTGTTTAGTTATTTCTTTTAGTTGTTCTTCTTTTCCGAGATAATAATCATTAAAATTATCAATAATTATGATATAATTATCTTCTTGAATTAATTTCTCAAAGAGATGTGTGCCAATAAATCCAGCTCCGCCGGTTATTAAAATATTCTTATTTTTTATCATTAGAATCTATAAAGTAATTTAATTTATTTTAGTTTGCAAATGAAAATTTGTAAAAATTTTGTTGTAAATCAAGAATATTATTTTTTTTCTTTAGTTATGCTTTTAATAATGCATTTACATAAATTTTCTTAATTTTTTTAGCTATTATATTCCAATCGAACTTTTTAATCTTATTAAATGAAGCGTCACTTACTTCCTTACATAAATCTTTATTTTCATAGAATAATTTAAGTTTAGCAGTAATCTCTTCCCTTTTTCCACACGGTACAATTGATTTAACATCAACAATTTCTTGGACTTCTCCTACATCAGTACAGATACATGGAACTTTTGAAGCAACTGCTTCTAATAAAACAATAGGAAATCCTTCCATATAAGATGTTAGAGCACTAAAATCTGAAATAGCGTAAAACTTTTCGATCTCTGATGTAGTACCTAATAAGTAAGCCTTATTTTTTAATTTCAGCTTATTAATTTCATTTTCCAATAAATATCTATATTTTCCTTTCCCTAAAAACAATAATTTTATCTTTTTTTTCTCATTCTCATTTAGTTTTTTTAGAAAGCCATTAAATCCATTCAAAAAATCAATCATTCCAAGTACTTTTTGCTTAAGATCCATATACCCTACATAAAGTATGATAACATCATCAGTACTCACTATGTTTAACAGGTTCAATTCCTTAATTATTTTTTTTTTCTCATCATCATTTTTAGCATGAAAAAATCTGCTAAAATCAATTCCAACTGGAATCCATTTTAATTTTTGAGTGTCTAATTTATTTTTTTCAAAAAATTTTTTCATTCGTCTACTAACAATAATGTGATATCTTGAAAATCGATAGATTAATCTTAATTCAACTAAAAAGTTAAGTTTAAAGTGTGAATCTAGACCATGATGTGTGTAAATAAAAGGAATTTTGAAAATTCGGTTAAGCATAACCGCAATAATTCCCGTTACTGCTGGATTGTCGCAGTGAATTATGTCAATATGAGATTTTCTATGTAGCTTTACTATTTTAATGAACGCATATATAAAAAACTTAAATAAAAAGATAATATGTTTATATATTTTAGCATCCCATCGAGGTAATAATACCGGTAGATAATAAATTTTAAAGTAAGGGTTTACAATTTTTTTCTTTTCATTAATTTCAAGGGGTCGTCCAGTAATATTATACATGACACAATTTTCATTAGCCGCATGCATAGATAAGAAATAGGCATAAACCGCTGGCCCCGCCTTATCAGGATAGATTCTTGTTGTAAGTCTAACAACATTCATTTAAATTTTTTTTCTATTGTTTGATTCGATATAAGATAAAATCATCATTTTTTAATAATTCTTTAACTCTTGAGTGATCCTCTAATCTATCATCAATAGTTTTATTTTCAAAATAATCCCTAGAATATATTAAATAATCAATATCCCTTTCAAAAATCTCTAATTTAAGATTCTCATAAGTGGAAGATTCGTTAACTTCATATTTTTTTATATCCATATCATATAGGATTCTGAAAATAACTGCTGAATCAAAGTCTTCACGTAGTATATTTGAATCTGATTCAGCATGATTCCTTAGATAAAACACCACTTCTACTAGCTCATCATCATAAGAATAGCTATAGTCAGGATATCTATGTTGCATAAAACTAGCACTTACCGAAGTTAAGAGCAATATCGTAATAACGGACTCTATTTTAAACAATTTTGAGTAAGTTTTATTTTTAGATATAAGCTTTTTATAGAAATCGAATTTATTTGCTAAGAATTTTGTAAGTTTACTGCTGAAATTTACAAAATATTCGAAACTATATAAAGTCATTATGATTATAGGTAAACTAAAACTTTGTAAAATTCTTTTTCTTAATTTGATAAATAGATTTAAGCCAACAAAAAAATATGGTAAGAAAAAGAAGAATATAATTGTAATAATAAAAATTTTAAAAAATACTATAGTTTCCTCACATTTATTGTATTTCTTTGGGTTAAGATAAATAAATATCCCTATTAATGGAAATATGAAGAATAAATATATTGATCTCTCAAATAATTCATCAAATAAATCTATTAGTTCAACTTGCACGAATGGCTCAAAATATTCTAATGGATAAGTTAAATTAATTAAGTCTAGGTGAAATATAAAATCCGCTTGAGAATAAGCATAGTCCGCCTCCTCAAATCGTTCAAAAAAATGGAAAATAAAATCAAATATTGTATGATTATAAATATAATAAATACTTACAATATAAGGAATTAGAAGCACGAAAAAAATCGCTACTAAGACGAATAATGATTTAATTTGCTTAAAAAGTATGTCTCGATTTTGCCTAATAAGTATATACTTATATAAATAAAAAATACAAAGTACAAAAGAAAAGAAAAAAGCTGTTAAATTATGAATAAAATATAGACCCGCAATCAGAAATCCCAAAATATAATCCGGATATTTATTAATTATTATTATTAAACTTATTATAAGCAATGCAGAAGCTAATGATGAAGAAACATAAAGCAGAGTTCTTGATAAGAAATATCTAGAAGTTAAAATCAACAAGAAAGATAAAGCAATTAAATACCTCTGTACAAATAATTTTTTAATAATTGTGAATGCAATTACGATATAGAAAATTATAAAATAGAGAGGAACCAATTTGAAGTAATAATAACCAAAAATGTAATCAGGATATACGAGAAGCACACCGGCGTTAAAATATGTATATCCTGAGGGATAGTTATAATCTAAATGGTAATAATTAATATGTCCATAATCTAAAAGAAAAAATGTATCAGCATACCATTTATATGAATCTGTGTAATTTAAAGAAGTTGAATGAGTAATAATTATCCATTGAATTGTAAAAATAATTATAACGGTAAAAATTAATAAGGCTAGATAAAAAATATTATCTCTATTTGAAATAAATCTAACAAAATATTGTCTGAGCTCTTTAAAATTAATTTTTTTTTTTAAATCTGCACCATTTTCCCTATAGTAATAAATGACGAATATTAGGTCAAAAATAATCAATGATAAATAAGCGGTTATAAAATTGAATAATGCTAATAAGTCTAAAAAATAAGATAAGCTTATATAAACTGATGTGCCAATACCAAATGATATAAAAAATTGTTCATAATAGGAAAGGGAAGCAGGAGGTTCTTTTTCTATAAAGTATTTTTTAATCATAAACAAAAAGAAATAACCAAAAACTGAAATGATAAATATAAATGAAATAAAGGCTAAACCTACTAAAAAAAAGTAAGTTAAGTAATTACTCGCAATATCCATTCTTTTTTCTTAAACCGATTTTTCGATTAATTGAAATAATATTATTTAATGATTAAATATTTTTAATTTTAAAAACATGATTATATTGGTTTAAAAGAGTAAATTAAATCATTAACAATGAATATTTTAATAATATCGCAAGTTTTTCCACCTAAAAGGGGAGGAGTCCAGACTGCTGCATACAATACTGCAAAATTTTTAAGTAAATTCGGGCATAATGTGGTTGTTGTCACAAGTAAATGGGCTAATGAAAGACGTGAATTTCATACAATGGATAATTTTTTAGTTTATAGGTTTAAATCGTATAATCCTCCTGAAATAAAAGGGATAACTCAAATTTCGAGTTTAAGATTTAATCCAATTATGTTATTTAAATTACCTAAAATAATAAGAAAGCATAATATTCAACTTATTCATGCTCAAGGGCGATTATTTCCTATATCATGGCTTACTACAGTCATGAACAAATTGGTTTTTAAAAGACCTATGTTTTTAACTGTACAAGGTAGATTAGAAGTTGGAGTATCAGGATTTATTGAAAATGCGTTTGATAATATCATAACACAACATGTTTATCAAAGATATTTAAAAAAGATAATTTGTGTAAGTAAATCTCTTAAAGATCGTTTAATAAGGCTTAATATTAAAGAGAATAAATTAGCGGTAATTCCAAATGGCGTAGATATTGATGAATTTACTAGAATACCTAAAGCCAACTTTTTTGAAAAATATCTTAATGGAAAAAGTGATTATAAAAAGGTAATATTTGTAGGAAGATTAGACGCACAAAAGGGAGTGGAATATCTAATACGCGCAATCCCCAAAATATTAAAAAAATACAATAAAGTTCACTTTTTTATTCTTGGAAATGGCAATTTAGAAAATATATTAAAGAAGCTTGCGGAAGAGCTGAAAATTTTAGATTTTCTAACATTTTTAGATATGATTCCTTTAGAAAGAATGGCTGAATTTTACTCTTCTGCTGATATCTTTTGCTTACCTTCTATTCATGAAGGATTTCCATTAAGTATTGCGGAAGCGTTATCAATAGGCTTAGTAATAGTCGCTTCAGCAACGGAAGGAATCCCTGAAGCGATAATTGAAACAAAAAATGGTTTCTTAGCAACTCCGAAGAATGTAACAGAATTAACTGAAAAATTAATTAAAGCCTTAACTCTTAATTTAGATGAAATTAAGAATATTCAAAAGAACAATGTGCAATTAGCTAAAAATAACTATTCTTGGGAAAAGATTATAAAGGAAATTATAAGAACATATAAAGAAAACATAGAATGATATGTCTAATTAAATAGATAATTGATTAAATAAATTTATAAAAGATTATAACATTAAATTTATTAAAAACAATAATGTTATTAAAATTCTTTAAATAATTTAATAATTCAAACTGAATTCTTACTCCTTTATAATGAATTCTTCAATTCCATCAAATAATACTAAATACAGCGACAAAAAACAAGGAGAATTCAATATAGAGAGAGATTATCTTTATCCTGGCTTAAAAGTCGGTATAATCATGCCGGCATATAACGAACATATGAATATTGGTAAAACACTTTCATTAATTCCTAGAAATATTTCAGATAAACTAGATATTATTGTAATAGATGATGGTTCTACAGATAATACTTCTAAAATTGCGAGAAACTATGATACCATAATTATTCGGCATCCTGTTAATAAAGGAAATGGTGCTGCCATACAGACGGGATTAGATTATTGTAGGAAAAGAGAATATGAGATAGTAATAATCATTGATGCTGATGGGCAGCACGAACCAAAGTATATTAAAGATTTTATAAAACCTATAGTGGAGGAAGGTTATGATTATGTTATTGGAAATCGATTTCACTATTATTATGATATGAATATTACCAAGAAAGTGTGTTCGAGAGTAATGAGCTTTGTATTATCTTTTGTACTTGGTCAGAAAATATCCGATCCCACCATGGGTTATAGAGCCTTATCATTGAGAGTAGTAAAATATTTAGAATGTGAATCTAATTATTCTATAACTCTGGAAATGCTTTTTAAGATAATACCTTTTTTTAATTCCTGTGAAATCCCTATTAAAATTAATCAAAGAGAGTATGGAGAATCATTTATTAAGTTAAAAAAATATTTTTATAAAACTCTCTTTTCTTTTACTAAATTCTATTTGTTTCCAATTGTATATAAATATAGAGATTCTTATAGATTTCTAAAGAGAGATTTTAGAAGAAAAGTAGTTAAATTGTTTAAAACATAAGAAATCTTTTTGTTTGAAAATAATTATTAGATGATAAGATATAATAAAAAATTTATTCCTTTCATAATTTTAAATTAACAAAAGAAAAAGATGAAAAATATAGGATATCTTTCGAATTTGAATGATATCCTTATAATTTTGTAAAATTTACTAAATAATTTAATATTTTATTTATTAATTATAATATAATTTAAAAAAATTTTGATAGTTAATGAAGGTATTACATATATCAACATCTCCTCCAGAATATCTCGGAGGATTGGCACATTTTAATAAGTTTCTGGCGAAATATCTCGGAGTAAATAATATTCGAGTCGATTTTTTATGTTCTTCATTATCTAGAGAGGGAACTATATATGAAAATTATTCTAAAAACGTTAGGATAATAAAGAAAAAATGTTATGGTTTTGCTGATAATGATAATTTCTTAAAAATGAAAAATCCAATATTTAATACGTTAATTTATTTGCTCAAATATGGAAAAAGTTATGATATAATTCATGTACATTCTTATATTTATTTTTCAACAATCCAAACCTTTATTTATAAGTTATTTTTCGGAAGAAAGATACCAGTAATCTTGCATTTGCATGGCATTCTCGAAGACCATGCAAATCAAACTGTTAATTTTAAAGAAAAATTGTTATTCTTATTCAAAAAATATATCTATGATTTGGTAATAGGAAAAAAAATGTTAAAAGCTGCGGATGCGATTATTAGCGTCAATAAAGATGATTTGTTAAGATCAAATGAAGTTTTTAAAGTAAACTTAAGCAAGAAAAAGAAAGCATATTACATTCCAAATGCCGTTGATCCAGACCAGTTTAAGAGAATCGATAGTTTTGAAAAACAATATATTGGATATATGAATAGACTAACATCATATAATGGAATTGATCTATTTCTGCAATTAATTGAAAAATACAATGAAATAGATGATAAGCAGAAGTTCTTAATAATTGGTAAAGGTCCATTTTTCCCTCAAGTTAAGGAAGCTATGAATAAATACCCAATTACCTATTATGAACAAGTACCTCATGAAGAAATGGTTAAATTTTATAATATGTGTTTAATTTTCACGGTAATATCGAGATCTGAGGGATTATCTACAGGCCTATTAGAAGCTCTTGCATGTGAAGTGCCGGGCATTGCGTCTAAGGTTGGAGGTAATCCGGAATTAATTAAAAACGGCATTACAGGATATTTATTTGAAAGTGGAAATATCGATCAAGCTATTAATTGCATACTAAAAATCAAAAACAACAATGAACATGATGAATTAGGTAAAAATGGACGAAAAATGGTAAAATCGAAATATTCTTGGAAACTGGTTGTCAGAAAAGTAATATCTATTTATAATATTTTAATTAAGAATAATCCTTAGCTTCGATTCCACAAATTTTGAGAAATTACTTATTCCAAAAAAAAACTCTTTTTAATATCATAATCAATTTTCGAAAGATATTTGGGAGAAAATAATTAAAAAAGCCTTAATTAATATCTATATATCTAGAAAAAAGATTAAGATTATGAAAATTAATTATGACTATTCTATTTTTAGGCGCCCATCCAGATGATATTGAGTTAGGTTGTGGAGGAACAATCTGTTATTTTATTGAAAAAGAAATTGAAGTTTATTGTTATCATTTAACTAGCGGAGTATATTCGGATATTAATGGGAAACCAATTAGGACCTTTGATGAAATTGTTGATAGTACTAATAAAAGCCTTGGAGTCCTTGGAGTAAAAAAGGAAAATATTTATTATTCAAAAATTCCTGCTACAGAGCTACAAGTTAATAAAGGTACAATATCAGAGCTACAAAAGTTTATTATTGATCAAGATATTAAAACAATTTTCACACATCCAAATCCTGACACATATCATCAAGACCACAGAGCAGCTCATAATATTTCTATGGCAAGTGCAAGAAGGTTTGTTAAAAATATTTTTTTATTTGAAATTATGTTCAATTTTGCCTCAGGTTTAATGATTCCGAATTATTATATTGATATTTCCAAATATATTGAGCAGAAAAAGAAAGCCTTACGCTTACATAAACCAGAATATAATAAATATGGTAAAGAAAAATGGATTGAATCAAATGTTAGCTTAGCTAAATATAGAGGAATGCAAATAGAAATAGAATATGCCGAAGCTTTCTATGTAATGAGATATTTATTAGATTAACATAGTTATTAAAAAGAAACTCAAATCTTTATACTAATATATTGAAAATAAATTAATAATAAAATACAAAAAAACTCGTTTTAAAATGTTTAAAAAAGCAATTAATGGATTAAAATTATTATATTTTTTTTTCTTTAGAAATGCTGAAAAACTGAATAATGATAAGTTGGAAGCTTTACTCAGGGCCCGAGTCCATGCTATAGAAAAGCATGGTAACATCGAAGACACAACTGATTTTGCATCAATGATATGGGGAAGGCAAATGTATCATGAGGCTAAGAAAAGAAATCTCCTTTCTAAAGAAGAGCTTGAGTGGTGCGAGCAAGTATTATTTGGAAGACAAATAATTAAAAGCTCTCACAGTATTTCTGAGATTCAAGAAGATAACTTAAATACTGTTATTAAAAATAGAAGGAGTATTCGCTCATGGCAAGAGGGTGAATTAACAGAAAATGAATTTAAAGTACTTATTGATGCAGCAAGATGGGCACCATCATCATCTCATAGACAGTCATGGCATTTTCTATTAACAAGAGATAAAGAGAAAATAAAGCTTCTTTCAGAAATTCGAGGTCAAAAATTTGTAAGAAATGCTCCAAATTGTATTATTGCTCTTATAAATTTGCATGCATATGACGGAATTGAAATTAACTATACTCCATATTTAGATGCTGGTGCTGCAATTCAAAATCTTTTGTTAATGGCGCATTCTATAGGTTATGGTGCCTGTTGGGTTAATTTTGGTGAAAAAGAAATTCCCGACAAAAAAAAAATGAATAAAATAAAAGAATTATTTGGAATTCCAGCAAATATAAAAATTGTAAGTATAATTCCAATTGGTAAATTACCTTTAACAACACCAAATGCTCCAGGTAGAAAAAATACGACAGATATAATGCATGTAGAACGTTTTAAATCAGTAAAACATGAAAAAAATGAATAAAAGGATTAATTTAAACGAGATAATTATAAATTCTGCGAGTGCAGCTTTAAAATTCCAAAATAAAGATGGTTCTTTTCCCCAAGGTCATAATGGACCATGGAATAGCAATGATACTCCTGTTCGTACAACATCTCATTGGGCAATTCTTCTGTTGAAAGCTAATAAACTCACAAATGATATTAAATTTAAAAAAAGTGCAACAAAAGCTTATGACTATTTAATTTCGAAAAATGCAAGACCTTTTGATTATGCATTTCATTGTATTAATTCTACAAAAATAATTATGCATAGTAACGGCTTAATTGGCCAAGCATGGGTTATTGAATCTCTCATTGAAGCATATAAATATTTGAATGACTCTGTTTACCTAAATTTAGCTGAAGATTTGATTTTAAAACATAAATTTAACAAAGATCTATATTTATGGAATATTTTAGGATTAAATGGAGAAATTTTAAAGCTACATAGGACATTCAATCAACAACTCTGGTTTTCTATCATGGCATTTAAAGTTGTTAAAATGTGTAATAACAATGATATTTCATTAAAGACAGATAAATTCTTTAATATCCTTCCATCTATAGTCAAATTCAAAAAATTCATTAGAATGCATTTAAAAGAATCTTATAATCAACAAAAAATATCTTTATCCAAGCGTTCCTTTACAAAATTAAAAAATATGTTAGCAAAAACTTATTTTCTTAAATTATCTAGAGGGTACTTATCATTTTCACTTTTTGCTTTATCTGAATTATATAAAATTGACCAATCAATGAGTTTATGGAAAAGTTATAGATTTAAAAAAATTATCCTTGAATCTGTTAAATATTTGGATGATAAAATTTTCAATGATGAAAAGAATGAATTTGGTTTTCAATATAACCCAATTGGATTTGAAGTAGCGTTTATAAAAGAAAGGTTATCAAAATATTTAGGATACTATAGTGGTCATTCTATTGAAGAATGGATTCTTAAACAATTAATTAATCATTATGACTTTAAAAAAATGATGATGATTAAAAACACCAGCGATCAGAATACTTTAGCCTCTAGAATATATGAACTGACGAGATTAGAAAATCGGCTCTTAATCATATAAAAAAGATTATTAGTTATTCATAATTTCATTCTATGAAAATGAACTTATTAGTTACTTTTACATATAATGTATCTTTGGAGCGATATTATGAAATTGGAACAATTTATAGAGAAATTGCCATATATAAAGAACTTGCTAAAAAACAAGTAGATATCGGATTTCTTACTTATGGTAACCAAAAAGATTTTGAATATTCCGATTTATTAAAGCCTATTAAAATATTTCCTGTTTCAAAATTTATAAACTCAGAAATACGACCACTTAAACATATTAAAAAGCTTTTATTGCCATTTAAATTAAAGAAATTATTTAATAGTGTTGATTTAATTAAAACTGTGCAAATTTATGGAAGCTGGGTTGCTTGTATTGCTAAAATTTTATATAATAAAAAAATAATAATTAGATCTGGCTTCGAATGGTTAAGTGCAACTAAAAATGTTATTGAAAAAAAAGGTTTTAGAAATTATATCCGTTATTTATTAAGGTATTCCTTTATTTTTATAAATGAATTAATTTCTTACAAATTAGCAGATGGAATTATTTTGACAAGTGATTATGACATTCCATTTGTTTTGAAATATTATAAATTAAAGAAAAAATATAAAAAAAATAAAATCCGTCTCATATATAATTTTATTGACGAAGAACTCTTTAAATCACTCCCCTTAAGTAAGAAAAATAAACACATACTATTTATAGGAAATCTTCACCGTGGAAAAAATGTTATGAATTTAGTGGAAGCCTTTAAAGATTTAAACGGATTTACTCTAGATATTATAGGCAAAGGTCCCGATAAAGAAAAAATGAAAAAAAGAGCAAAAGAATTAGATTTAGATGTAAATTTTCTAGGTCTTTTTCCTAATAATAAAATACCGGAAGTATTAAATCAATATCAAATTTTTATTTTACCTTCTATTTCAGAGGGAAATCCAAAAGTATTATTAGAAGCTATGAGTTGTGAAGTTGCTTGTATTGGTACGAATATTAAGGGGATTAACAATATTATCAAGCATAAAGAAAATGGATTTTTATGTAAAACCGACCCCGAATCAATTAGAGATGCAATTTTAACAGTTTATAATAATCAAAGATTGAGAAAGAAAATAGCAAAAAATGCAAGACAATTTATTTTAGATAATTGCTCATTAAAATCCATAGCTGAAAAAGAATATTCATTTTATCAAGAAATTTTAAGAACTAATTAAAAAAAATGCTTAGAAAATAATTGTAAAATGGAAATATAATTTCTATGAATGCAAAACAAATATTTATTATTTTTATTAGAAACCTCTATCTTAGTTTAAGATTTAAATTAGATTCTAAGCCTAGGTTGAGATTCTTTATATATAACCTTTACGATAAAATAAGAATAATGAAGTTTAAAGTAAAATTACTAATTTTTAAAGATCTTTTAAAAAGCGCCAATATTTTATATGTTGATCCTGCAAGAATAATTTACGAAAAAGATTTGATTCAAAATAATTGGAGATTATTTTTAAAATTTATAAAACCATTATTAAATCCTAGAATCAAGGATTCAATTCAAATCATTGATGGGAACTGGGATTTAAAAGAAAATCTAAAATTATTTAACGATGATATAAAATATAAATCATATTATCAGCATTTTGTTAAAAATATTGAATGGAAAAAGACTCCTTATTATAAGCGAGAAAAAAAGCGGTATTTAGAGGGTACAGTTAGGAAGGAATATAAATCAATTGAAGACCTTAATTTAAAGTTTGAATATCATAACAAATTATATGAGAAAATTAAACGTGATGGTTATAAAACTCAAAGGGAAATTATGAAATCAGAGGGAACTGTTATTAATTATGGCCGTGCCCCTATTTTTAGAAAAGCCGATGATGAAATTACTGTTGGAGTTGGAAGAAACGGAGTTATAATCTTTTTTGATGGAAGACATAGACTAAACATTGCAAAATTACTTAAAATTAAGAAGATTCCAGTTAAAATATTAGTAGCACATCCAGAAATAATATCAAAATTGAAAAAGAAAAGGTAATGTGCTTATAAATAAGATTTAAAATCTATATTAATTTATATAATTCGGATTTGAATAGATGGAATTATTGACAAATTAAGTAATTTTAAGATCGTATGAGAAAACATTTATTATTAACAATTATTAGAATAAAGAATTTCAAGAAAATATTATAGTTTTAGGTTTTATTAACATGATTTTAACAGCACACCAACCTGCTTATCTTCCATGGTTAGGATTTTTTCATAAACTTGCGATTTCTGATGCATTCGTTATCCTTGATGAAGTACAATTTCAAAAAAATTATTTTACAAATAGAAATAAAATTAAAACGCCTAGTGGTGCTATTTGGTTAACAATTCCAGTAATTACCGCTAAGCATTTTGAAAAAACAATTTCTAATATGAAAATAGTTAAAGATACTAAATGGCTTAAAAAGCATTGGAAAAGTATCGAATTCAATTATAAAAAAGCTCCTTACTTTAATAAATATCGCGATTATTTTGAGGATTTATATAAAAAAGAATGGATCAGTTTAATTGATTTGCTAAATGAGACAATGATGTTCTTCATAAAAGAAATTGGAATAAAAACAAATATTTATCATCAAAGTAAATTAGGATTCAAAAATAAAAAACAAGAATTAATTTTAGAGATATGTAATTATTTTAATTCAGATCTTTTTGTTTTTGGTCGTGATGGAAAAAATTATGCAGACATAAACTATTTTAAAGAAAATAGGAGACACATTTATTTTCAAAATTATATTCATCCCGTTTATCCACAGCTTTATGGTGATTTTATTTCTAATCTCTCAATTTTAGACCTGCTTTTTAATGTAGGTTCAGAAAACGCTTTAGACGTCATATTGAAAGGAAATATCTCAAAACGAGAATTATGTAAAACGTTTAAAATATCTAGTTAATGTCTACTTCATATAACATCTGAATCTCCCATAGTGATATAATGATTCTTCTCTTCGAATAATACATTCTTATCAAGTTGATCATTATTAGCTCGAACGATGAAGACTCGTTTTGTGTCGCTATATTTAAAACCAAACTTCTTCAAATAATTACTAAAGGGTTGAAATCTACCAAAAAACATTGAAATGAAGTTAGCTCCTTGAGTTTTTGCTTTTTCAATCAGAAAAATAAGTATTACTTTATAAAGATTTTCGTCGTTTGGAAGTAAAAAATCAACTAAATGAATATATCGTTGATTATCTAATTGATAATATTTTAAAACAATATAAGAAACCATCTCACCAGATTTGTCCACTACTTTAAATTTTGAATAATTATATTGATGTCTTGAATTCACTAAGCTAGGCTTATCAATAAATCTCCAAGTTAAATATTTTTGAGTCCTATTCAAATATATTGGAATGTCATCTTTAAATCTTTCACTAAATCCTTTAAATTCTTTATCGAAATTTTGGATTTCAATAATTTCAAATTTTGAACTCTTTTCTATATTTAAACTAAAAATTTCATTATTCTCTAGTAGAGGGATGGTACATAAAGCATGCCAATTAAATTTTTTTCCTCCGGGCCAAAAATTTTCATTAGGAAAACCGGTTGAAAAATGAATATTTTGTTTACCCTCTTCATTAAAATGATGATCTCCTATAGTCTTAAAAATACCTTGTCTTCTATAATCGGGATGAGTTCCAGTATCAAAACTTAATGAAGCCATCGTTTTTTCGCCAAAATAAAAAGATTCATATCTTAATGTAGAATATTGTCCAACAATTAAATTATCATCAACCGCTAGCCAAGTTTCAGCAGGCCCCCAAGGACTATTAAAATACTCCCATTCGTAATATTCCCTAGTTTTGTCTCTCCTTGCAACTAATTTTCTCCACTCTAAAAAATTGTCTTTATCCGTTTCCTTAAATTTTCTAAATGTCCATTTTCTTTCTATATTTAAACACCTAAAAAAAATTTCATGAATTAAAAGGCATTTAATCCTTTAACAATTTTGCCTATCTCAAAAGCTTCAGAATAGATTAATTCTTGCTTTTGATTTGCATAGTTTATAAAACTATTTTTGATTGCCATACCTTCAATCATTTTGGCAATTAAATCCATATTCTGAAATTGAGTTTTAAATTCAAAAAGGGCTTTTATTTTTAAATCCAATAAATCTTTTGAAAAATTTATTATATAGTTGGGCAAGAACTCTGGAAATACAGAATAAACCTCAAATAAAAGTATTTCATTGATATATCGCCCAGCACTCAAAACAGCATAACTACAATTCCTATGATCTTGATGACGATCATTTGTAGATAAGGTATATATTCTATCAGGATTTACTCGATAAATCTCCTTTTCTAATACATGGATAGTTGACTGATCTACAGACACCTTTGATAAATTTAGAAATGTTGACTCATCTTTGTATCCTAATATTTTTAACGCTCTAATAGATTCTTCTCTTCTTTCATCAGATCTTTTGTAATTACCCTCTTTATCTCTTGCTCCATCAGTTAGCATTATTATAGACACATCATGACCTGATTTAATATGTTTTGCAAGAGTTGCTCCCATACCGAACTCAATATCGTCTGGATGAACACCAATAGCTAAAATCTTCATTTATAACTTTATATCTTAAGTTTTTTTAAATAAGAATTTATAATAATATATTAAAGTTATTAAAAGATTTATGTTCAAAATTTTAGCTCAAATTTAACTAAAAAGTTTCACATTTGGAATTTTTTCCTAAATGTGTATTTTTGTTTAATTAAAAATGACAAAAATCTTTAAAACGCATAGATTTTAGTTTTGTTAAAAAGAAGTGAAAATTTTTTATGTAATATATTATTTTAATATAATCATAGTTCATAAAAAACTCTTATTTTTATGAAATGTTCATTAATAAATAATACTTTTCTAAGGTAATCATGAGTTTTCAAGGAAAAAAAATTGTTGTTACTGGAGCAGCTGGTTTTATTGGTAGTAACTTAACAGATCATTTACTTATGTTAGGTGCTCATGTCGTAGGTGTTGATAATCTTTTTAATGGGAGATTAGAAAACTTAGAAGATGCTATGAAAAATAAAAAATTTGAATTTCATAAGGGAGATGTTAGAGATTTAAACTTTTTATTAGATCTATTTGAGGATACTGAAATTGTGTACCATGAAGCTGCTTTTGCTAGTGTACCGCAATCTGTGAAAATGCCAGAAAATTGTAATGATGTAAATGTAAATGGAATATTGAATGTATTAAATGCGGCTAGAAGAATGGATGTTGAAAAGGTTATTTTCGCCTCTAGTTCCTCTGTTTATGGTGATGCTAAGACTTTGAAAAAAACAGAAGATATGAGAAGAGTTCCTATTTCTCCATATGGGGTTGCTAAATTGGCTTGTGAAGCATATATGCAAGTCTATCATCATGTTTATGGTTTAAAAACTACTTCTTTAAGATATTTTAATGTCTTTGGACCAAGACAGAGAGATGATTCTCCCTATACAGGAGTTATAGCAATTTGGTTCAATAGAGCGCGAAATAATCAAGATTTAATAGTGTTAGGAGACGGTGAACAATCAAGAGATTTTACATATGTCGAAGATGTTATCCAAGCAAACATATTAGCTGGAGAAAAAGATGCGCCTGGAGAAATTCTTAACATAGGTGCTGGAAATCCCATAACTTTAACGGAACTTGGAAAGTTGATATTAAAACTTACGGGCAAAGAGAATCTAAAGCTTGTATATACTGATCCAAGACCCGGAGATATCAAACATAGTTTTGCTGACCTTACTAAAGTTAAGACTTTACTTGGATTTCAGCCAAAATATAAGCAAGAAGAGGGTCTTAGAAAATATTTCGAATGGTATGTTAAAAGATATAATATAGATATGAATTTATATTAATTTTAGTCTAAATCTGTCTCTCTAGTCTAATCTCTAAATGCCGCTTTTTTTAATAAAGAATAAAAAGTATAATATCAAAAAACCTAAAAAAATTAAAATATTCTAAGTTCCTAGTTTATCTATTTTATTTTTATAAATATAACAAGTTTAATTTTTCATAAAAAACATGAAAATTTTATATATCGTGAATTATTTTCCGCCTAGCACTGGAGCGGCAGCCTTAAATTCTCTAAAAATAACCAAGTCTTTAATTGAATATGGTCATGATGTATTAGTTTTAGCTCCAGGTGATATGGGTTCAACATTAAACTTAAAAATTTCAGAAGCATTAAAGGAGACTCCAAACTTAAAAATAAAATCATCCAATAAATTAATAAAATCCCCTCTAAGTTGGATTTTTTCACATTTGGAGAATATGAGTAAATTTTTATTAAAAATAAAACATGATTTCGTTCCAGATATAATATTATCTCAATACCATCCTTTTCATTATGCAAGTGTAATTGGGGGTTACATCTCTAAATTCCTAAAAATTCCCCATATTGTAAGATCGCATGATATTTTTATTGATTTAGCTTCTCATTCCTTACCATATAATATATATGTTTCTACTAATTATCCGCTCATTTATCGTTCTATTTTAAATTGTGAAATCTTTTATGTTACTACAACTGAAATGGTAAAACATTTCTCACAGTATAAGAGGTTAAAAGAAGTTAAATTTAAAGTACATCATAATGGAATAGATATAAATCAATTTTATCCATTTAAGGATCAAGAAGAGTTAAAAGATAAATATGGATGTGAAATCATTATTTCCTTTATTGGTTTAATGACTTATGATATAGGAGTACACAATTTTATACAAGTTTTTCCTGAAGTTATTAAATCTTTTAAAGACACACATTTAATACTTATTGGTGGAGGGAAATATCAGGAGCATATTTTAAATTTGATAAAAAAGCTTGAACTCAATAAAAATGTTCATTTTTTAGGATTAAAACCACATGAACAGATTCCATACTATATTAATAATAGTGATATTGGAATTGGAAGGATAACTCCGAAAAAAATGTGGAGATACATGATACCAGTAAAGTGTTTAGAGTATATGGCTTGTAAAAAACCTTATATCACAACACCAGTTTCTCAGGATATTATAAAAAATAGTGATGTCGGGCTTATATTGAAGAGAAATTTCACTAAAAAGGATTTAATTGAAAAAATTATAATGTTAATTGAAGATCGAAATCTAAGGAAAAAATTAGGAGATGCAGGATATTTAAAAATACATAAAAATTTCAAATGGGAGAATTTAATGAAAGATTTTAACTCAGATTTATTAGATATTATAAATCCGTGAATTCTTTTTATTGTTCGATAAAGTATTCATCACAGAAACTTAAACGTTCTGGTATATATATAAATAAATTATTTACGTAATCTTCTAAATAAAATTCATTAGTGCTATAAAGGTACCTATTATATACTAAGGACTCATCATTAACAGTAATTGGTTTCCAAATATCTGTATCAATTTCAATAAATTCTTTATAATCAATATAAATATCAGAAATCAAGTCAAATATAAATTCTTCAGTCCAAACCTCTTGTCTCAAATACATCCAACGGTTTTTACAATCACTCATAAAATCTTCATTATTTATTAGTCGAGTAAATAACTCATTTCTTTCAAAAATTCTCTCATTTGGATTTTCATCAAATTCGAAAATAACCCAACCTCTTTGACCGAAACTTCCATCAAAATCCCAAGGTATTAAATAAAATTTACTTGGAGCAGAATTTCTAACAATATAATAATTTGTGTACCAAAAATCTTTATGATTTATGAGAACATTAAAAAGATAAAAGTCAATTAAATTTAACTTATTAAACTTTGAATAGATTCCCGTTTTAGGGTCAAAAAATTCTTCATCGGGGCTATTATTTACGAAATTGAATAGGTTAGTCATAATTTCATCCATAATATATATACCATCATCCTCATTAGGCCAATCTTGTTGCCATGTCCCTATTTCATATGTCCGGAATCTCGAATCTCTTTTGCTTTGGAAAATTAAGCTCGAACGGATATTATTTTGTGCATCATCTAGACCAAATAATTTTTGATCAATCCTTTGTGTAAGGAGGTAAAGACCATTAAATTTTCCATTAATATAAAGTCTTACATACTTAGAATCTGGTAGGATTGCAGTTGGATTTTCAGGTTCTAGACTACGCCATAATTCAAATGATGCTTTAATTCTCATACGAGGGAAATCGTAATACATTGCCAATAAGTGCCAATCATCATCTTTTTCCATTCCTAATAGCTTTTTTTCTTGACTTAATTCAATTCGATATCCTTTTTTTGGCACCTTTTCTTTGGCATTAGCATGTCCCCTAATTTTTATTTTTGCATTCATTGAGGGAATAGAATCTTTTGACTCTTCACTAAATAGTTCAAAATTACAATCACTATAATCGTCATTAGTAATATCTCCATTACTCGTAATGTTGATTGCTGGTAATTCTGAAGGAATTAATGGAGAATTGATAATAAAATTATAATATAATATCACGGATGTCGTTATAGCTCCAATTATAACTAAAGCAATTAATTCATTTTTTCGCCGATGAGCGGGTAATCTATTTTTAAAAATTTTATGCGAAGACATAGAAATTAATTCTCATATTCTCTGTTAACATTGTAGAATTTATAATTTTTAAATATTATTCATGCTGGGAACTCAAAATTTTTAAAGTTCACGGATTAAAAAAACACCAGAAATATTTTATATTTCTAATTATTATATTGATATATCTTAGTACATAGAAAAGTAAAAAGATGCGTTACTCTTACATAAATAAGAGGCTAATAAATATAGAATGATAAAACATGTAGGATCAATATTGAGGTATAAAGGTTAAAATGGAAAATGCTAAAGCTTTCTATGTGATGAGATATTTACTATATTAAAAAAATTAGTTCAAATCTTTTATAACATGAATACAAAGGTAAAAGTTCTTAGATTCATTTCAAGTAATACTACAGATCATGAAACAAAATCTTCCTATCAACTTTATAACTCAAAATCATTTTTTATTCGATATTATGCATATTTACCATTTATTTTTTCATTAAAAAATGTCGATTTTACTAAAAACTCAAAGATACTTGATATGGGATGTTCTGATGGTCCCTTTTTACCAACATTAAATATTTATGCTAAAAAAATTATCGCAATGGATATTGATAATGATTTGGTAAAAAAATCAAAAAATATAATTCAAAATAAACTTTCCAACTCTAATAAGATCAATTTAATGACATCTGATGGTCTGGCTTTACCTTTCAGAGATGAAAACTTTGATGTAATTTTTTGTTTAGAGGTTTTAGAACATGTAAAACATCCTCGTAAAGCTATTGAGGAAATATATCGAACACTAAAAAAGAATGGAGTATTTATTTGTACAGTACCCGTTGAAATTGGAATGTCTTTGTTTATAAGAGAGATTCTTGGAAAGATAATCAAGTTCAATAGACCTTATTATTCAAAAAAAGAGCTAATGCGGAATGTTTTTTTAAAAAAGCCAGGACCTAGAACTTTAGAAATGGGACATAAAAATTTTGATTGGAGATTAATAAAAAAAGAAATAAGGCAAGTTTTTCGTAAAATATATACTGAATTTATTCCAATAAAAATTTTAAGAGATTTTAATCCAATTATTTTAATAAAATCAATAAAAAATTAATACGAAATAAGAAATAAACAATTTCAATTATCATTTACTCTATTTTCTTTTTTTAAATTGGGATGCTCAGATAACCTTCTTCTTAAAATACTAGAAAAAACCTAAAAAATATTAATTAGACTTCATTTTTAATTAGAATAATAAATGATTAATTACCTGTATTTTAAATAATTTTTTAGAATCTTTTATGATATTAAAGAGAAGAGAAGTCAGTACTGAGGGAAATAATACTGAACTTTTTTCAAACAAAGAAATTGTTTATTTTACATTAGTTTTTATAGTATTCTGGGTTGTAATCTCCATAATTTTTAATATTCTTGGTGAAATTTATAAGGTAGGGGTTGCTACATTGTATCCCGTAGGCAAATGTAGATTGCTTACTCCTTCTTTTCTTGAAATCTTAATTGCGATTTCAATTTTTTGTGGATTTCTTATTATTTTAAAGATTTATACTAAATATGAATTCGATCTTAAAATTATCATTTTAATAGGGATTTTATTAATAATAGGTACTAGTTTGATTAATGGATTATGGAAAGGGCTGGTAAGTCCAACTGAAGGTTCTGGGGGATTGATATTTTATTGGGATGCAATAGAAATAGAGAATAGGTATAAGAACGCTTATGAATTTATAAGAATCTACAATCAAAAACAAGAAAAGTTAGAGTATCATTCACGGACTCATCCTCCGGGAGCTGTCTTATTGTATTATGTTCTTTATAAAATTTTCTATTTTTCGGCACTTATATCAATTGCAGTATGTATAATCTCCGCCTCTTTTTCAGCTTATTTTTTAAATAAGGTTTTAAAAAGAGAAATTAATGAGGAGGTTTCTCCCTATATGATTTTCTTATATTTACTCCTCCCAGCAATACAAGTTTATTATTTAGCAAATCTTTATGCGATAATTACAACACTGATTATAGCAGTTATATATTTTTATCTTCATCCTAAAAAGAGTATAAGTTTGATAGGAACAATTCTTTGTATTTTTTTAATTGCGTTTCTGACTTTTATGGTTATTTTTATTATAGGAGTTTTATTTTGTTTTGAATTATTAAAGTCATATAAGGATAAAAAAATAAAGAACTTTGAAAAATTATACATTATTTCTTTATCGCTTTTTTGTATATATGTAATGTTTTTAGTAGTATTTAGATTTAATTACATTACATCGTTTTTATATGCCAGTGGGGAGGAAAATCCCTATGGATTTTCATTAATAGCTACTCCACATGAGTATCTTATAACTAGGGTGGAAGATATATTGGAAATCGCAATTTTTTTTGGACCCTTTATGATAATATTATTTGTACGTGGTTTCCCTATTATGAAAAAAAACTATTCAGATTTGTATTTATTAACTATTTCTGTGCTAATCATCCTTTTAAGCTTATTTTTAGCGGGGGTATATAGAACTGGTGAAACTGCTCGTGCGTGTTCCTATATATATCCTTTTCTATTATTTCCAGTAGTAATCTATCTTTTTCATAATAATTTTTCACTAAAAGAGAAAAATAAATTATTAATTCTGGTTTTTATTCAAACAGTTATTATGCAAACTTTTGGATATTATAAATGGTAGATTTAATAAGAGATTTTGAATAAATATACTTGATATTCCCTCAATAAATTTAGAAAATTCAGTATATAAAATATTATGCAAAATAAGTATCGCAAAAGTCTAATCTATCTTTAATCCATTGAAATAACTCACTAACAGACTCATCTACTTGATTACTATTACTTCTTTTATCAGTTACAGTCTGATAAGGATCCCACATTTTAGTATCAATTTCTAATACCGGTTTAATTTCTTCATAAATTTCTGTTAACATATCATAAATAAATTCATCGGTCCATAGTTCCTCTCTTAAATAATTCCAACGAGCTTTACAATCTTCTACAAAACTTTCACTATCTAAGAGACGTGCATACATTTCATTTCTATTTCGGATATCTTGTTCTATATTTTTATAGGGATCAGAGCTTTTCCATATATATTGACCAAAACTTCGATCAAAATCCCATGGAACCAAATAGAATTTA